>Ga0316605_10000178_pt1 | contig 57661 bp, 42 predicted proteins | sample OWC_soil_day20_n_FD_207666 | JGI IMG/M metagenome (GOLD analysis project Ga0316605, IMG submission 207666) | Wetland soil microbial communities from Old Woman Creek delta, Ohio, United States - OWC_soil_day20_noCT | ecosystem: Environmental > Terrestrial > Soil > Wetlands | place: USA: Ohio...
AATGCAATTTTATTTGTAAAATCACTCCAATATAAAGCAGATTGATAACTTGGAATAGAAACACACGGAGCATAAAATGGTATAGTTTTACTTACACCTGAAAAACTATTACTTTGAATAGAAGGAGGATTTACTGCTTTGCAAGTAATTGAAGTTAATCCTGTGCAATTATAAAAAGCATAATTTCCAATTAAAGTAACAGAGTTTGGAATTGTAATTGAGGTTAATCCTGTGCAACCATAAAAAGCACTACCACCAATTGAAGTAACTGAGTTTGGAATTGTAATTGAAGTTAGTCCATAGCAATTTTTAAAAGCATAATTTCCAATTAAAGTAACAGAGTTTGGAATTGTAATTGAGGTTAATCCACTACAACCATAAAAAGCACTAATACCAATTGAATTAACTGAGTTTGGAATTGTAATTGAGGTTAATCCTGTGCAACCATAAAAAGCACCACCACCAATTGAAGTAACTGAGTTTGGAATTGTAATTGAGGTTAATCCTGTGCAACCATAAAAAGCACTACTAATTGAAGTAACTGAATTTGGAATTGTGATTGTGGTTAATCCTGTGCAATCTTTAAAAGCAAAATTTTCAATTGAAGTAACAGAGTTTGGAATTGTGACTGAGGTTAATCCACTACAACCATTAAAAGCCAGTTGACCTATTGAGGTAACTAAGTTTGGTATTGTGATTGAAGTTAATCCATAACTACCCTCAAAAGCACTAATTCCAATTGAAGTAACTGAGTTTGGTATTGTGATTGAGGTTAATCCAGTACAATAAGAAAAAGTATAATCATTAATAGAAGTAATAGAATTAGGTAGATTAATTGAAGACAATCCTTTACAATTATAAAAAGCAAAATTTCCAATTGATGTAACAGAATTAGGAATCGTGATTGAAGTTAATCCACTGCAATGTTCAAATGATGAACCTCCAATTGAGGTTACTGATAAAGGAATTATTAATGATGTTAACCCACTGCATTCTAGAAAAGCACCTTTTCCTATTGAAGTAACTAAGTTTGGAATTGTGATTGAGGCAAGTTCATAGCAACCATCAAAAGCATAATTTGGAATAATAATAACAGAATCTCCAATTGAAATTGTAGATAAATTATTGCAGCCTTGAAGAACAGGATTAAAATAACTACCCATATAATTACAATTATTAGCGTTAAAATTCATTATAATTAAGGAGGTATCATTCTTAAATGCATTATCACCAATTGAAGTAATTGAGTTTGGAATTGTTATTGAGGTTAATCCAGTACAATAAGAAAAAGTTCTATTACCAATAGAGGTAACTGAATTTGGAATTGTAATTGAAGTCAATAAATTACAATCAAAAAAAGCAGAATCACCAATGGAGGTAATTTCAATATTTTCTCCACAAAAAGTTAGAGATGAAGGGATATTAATAGTGTCTGTATATTCATCATTAATAGTATCCCAAACCATTCCCTTATATGTAACAGCAGCTTTATATGGTGATGTAAAAGTAGTTAGTTTATAATAAATAGTATCTCCATTGTTATTTATAGCACTAAAAGAATTAACAACCGATAAGTTGAGAGTAACTATACTATCACAACCATAAATTGTTTGCAATGTGTCTGTATATATGCCAGTAGTATTTTCATTAAATCCATTTTGATTATAGGTTTGTCCTTGTAGGATTGTTGCTTTTATTGTATCGTAATAAGATGGATTAATACTCAATGTTAATATCAAGCTATCACAACCATTTACAAAATTATATACACCAGCCGAATCAATATTTGCCCCATAATTAGTATAAAAATCACCCTCACAAATTGAAGTTGTAATATACTGTGGAGTTCTAAATGCAATTTTATTTGTAAAATCACTCCAATATAAAGCAGATTGATAACTTGGAATAGAAACACACGGAGCATAAAATGGTATAGTTTTACTTACACCTGAAAAACTATTACTTTGAATAGAAGGAGAATTTATTGCTTTGCAAGTAATTGAAGTTAATCCTGTACAGTTTTTAAAGGCATTAAATCCTATTGAAGAAACAGAGTCTGGAATTGTGATTGAGGTTAATCCTGTGCAACCCTCAAAGACACCATTACGAATTGAAGTAACAGAGTTTGGAATTGTTATTGAGGTTAATCCACTACAATTATAAAAAGTACTAATATCAATTAAAGTAACAGAGTTGGAAATTGTTATTGAGGTTAATCCACTGCAACTATGAAAAACATAACTTCCAATTAAAGTAACAGAGTTTGGAATTGTTATTGAGGTTAATCCAATACAACTTCCAAAAGCCCAATTACCAATTGAAGTAACTGAATTGGGGATTAAAATTGATGTGAGTCCTGTGCAACCAGAAAAAGCACTAACATCAATTAAAGTAACAGAGTTGGGAATTGTTACTGAAGTAAGTCCAATGCAACCATAAAAAGCATGACTTCCTATTGATGTGACGGACGAAGGAATAGTAATTGAGGTTAGTCCTGTGCAACTATGAAATGTAGTACTACTAATTGAAATAATAGAATTAGGAATTGTAACTGATATTAATCCACTACAATTTGCAAATATAGCATCACCAATTGAAGTAACTGAATTAGGTATAGTAATTGAAGATAATCCTGTGCAACCCCAAAAAGCATAGCCTACAATTGAAGTAATAGAAGAAGGAATTGTAATTGAAGTTATTCCTGTGCAACCCCAAAAAGCACAATAACCAATTGAAGTAACTTTATAGAAATTACCATTATATTGAATTGAATCTGGAATTGAAACCGATCCAGAATATTCATTTGAGTAAGAAGATTCATATAATCCTCTATATGTAACTGCTACCGTTCGTGGGGATGTTGATGATGTAATATTAAAATAGATTGTATCTCCATCAAGCACTGCTGAAAAGTCTTCGGCTTTAGTGTTTAGGTTTATTGCTATTATTATAGCGAATAAAATTAATAATGATTTTTTCATGATGCAATAATTTTATGCCATGAATAAGTTTTTGAAATATATGTATAATTATACAATGGCAAATGTAGGGTTTATTTTTTATTTAAAAGCAATTAAGTTGAGAAATTTATAATCAAATATATTTATTATTGTATCCTGATAGATTATTTAACTAAAACAGCCATTTGCAGTTGTCTTTATAACATTATGCAAGTTTTCATGTTAATTATTTATAATAGAATAAGGCTTTGTGGATTGAATATTTGAAGATGAGCGATGGGTTGGGGAAAAAGAATTGTTAATTCTTTATAATAAATTTCTTGATTTGACCTTTTTTTGAATGCAAAATTAGTGAGACGCGATAAATCGCGTCTCTACGTGGAATTTTATTTCCTCTTTTTCCAAAGAAACCTCATATTTCTGGATTTTTATCTGATAAATATTTACAGAAACGAAGTATATTCTCGTGGAAATAAAGATTTTAAATAAATAGAATAAGATTCTACGAAAATAGAATAAGATTCTAGTGTTGTAGAATTTGATTCTAGAGCGACAAAACAAGGTTATTTGAAAATATATCAATATTTTATTTCTTAAAATTAAGAGGAGCAAAAAAAGTTTTACCCCTACAATAATTTTTATCCACGTTCGTTTTTCCAAAAAAAATAATCTCAATTAATCAATAAAAATAAAGAATTATGAAAAACTTAATGATTAAAACATTTGCTTTGTTTGTTTTTGCGTTTTTAGTTTCTAATCTTTCTGTGGCTCAAAGAAATGCTGCTATTGATTTCACTGGTGCCGCTGAACATTCTATTCATACTGTTGTACATATACAGTGTGAATATTCACAACAAACTATTTTTTATGAAGATTTCTTTAGTTTTTTCAATCCTCAACTAAGAAATCAAACCTATCAAACTGCGGGTTCAGGTGTTATTATTAATCCAAATGGATATATAATTACGAATAATCACGTGGTTCAAGATGCTGATAAAATACAAGTTATTCTGAATGACAAAAGAACCTTTAGTGCTTCAATTATTGGTAATGACCCTTGGTCTGATTTAGCTGTTTTGAAAATTGATTCAAAGGATTTGCCATATATTGAATTTGCAAACTCAGACAGTACAAAGATTGGTCAATGGGTACTTGCTGTAGGTAATCCATTTAACCTTACATCTACAGTTACTGCTGGAATAATCAGTGCCAAGGCAAGAAACTTAAATATTCTTGGAAGAAAGATGAGTGAAAAACCTTTAGAATCTTTTATACAAACAGATGCTGCCGTAAACTCTGGAAATAGTGGCGGGGCATTGGTTGATTTAGATGGAAAACTAATAGGGATAAATACTGCAATAGCATCTAATACTGGTTCTTATTCGGGCTATTCATTTGCCATACCGTCGAATATTGTAAAGAAAATATCTAACGATCTAATAAATTATGGCATAACACAAAAAGCATATCTTGGACTTAATTTGGCAGAAATTGATTCCAAACTTGCTCTTGATAAGGAGATAAAAGACTATAAAGGATTATATATAGCCTCTACTATTGAAAATTATGCTGCAATAAAATCTGGATTAAAAGAAGGAGATATTATCACTCAGTTGAATAATCATAGTGTAAACTCATTGGCTGAATTTAATGAGGTACTTTCTCAATTTTCTCCAGGAAATAAGATAAAAATTAAATTTGAGAGGGATAATAATTCAATAGAGAAATTTATTACCCTACTTAATGAAAAAGGAGATACTTCTATTGTGAAAATTGAAGAGAAGAACCTAATTACATCCTTAGGAGCTGAGTTTAGAGAGCTAAACTCAAAAGAAAAGGAAAACTTTGGCACAAAGAATGGAATTGTAATTGAAAAGTTAAATAAATCAGTTTTAGGTAATTTAGGGATAAGAAAAGGGTTTATTATTACAAGTATCGACAAAAAGGAAATAAGCTCAATAGAGGATATAAAAAATCTCAATACAAAGAAAGGAAAAGTCATTATCGAAGGCTTCTACCCTAATGATATAAGAACATTCTTCTATATGCTTGTGCTGTAAATGAAAAAAACACACAAATAATTCTACAAACAAATGGTAATAAAAAGTATGGAAATATTAATGTTTTCCATACTTTTTTCATAAATTGTTAATAACTCGTTAGTAACTTTTTATACCATACATATAATATAGCCTATTTGTGAATTAAATTTGCAATCAATTAAATATCAAAAAGGATATTATAGGCTACTCACAAAAAGTTAGTTAATATGAGACAGCTAAAAATTGGAAAATCAATAACCAATAGAGAGATTGGCTCTTTGGATAAGTTTCTTCAAGATGTAGGTCGAGAAGAAATGATTAATGCCGAGCAGGAGGTTAGTTTAGCTCAAAGGATTAGGAATGGTGATGAGGCTGCTCTTGAAAAATTAGTAAGAGCAAATCTTCGTTTTGTTATCTCTGTAGCAAAGCAATACCAAAACCAAGGACTTAGTCTCCCAGACCTTATCAACGAAGGAAATGTTGGTTTAATCAAGGCAGCAAGACGATTTGATGAGACCAGAGGGTTTAAATTTATTTCTTATGCTGTTTGGTGGATTCGCCAATCAATTCTTCAAGCCTTAGCAGAACAGTCTCGAATAGTACGCCTACCACTTAATCAAGTTGGTGCCTTAAGCAAATTAAAAAAAGAAACATCTCGCTTAGAACAGCTTTTCGAGAGAAATCCTTCCCTTGAAGAGCTTGCAGAAACTCTTGAGATGTCGCCCGATAGATTATCTGATGTTTTGAGAATATCTTCAAAGGCTATTTCAATGGATGCTCCACTCATTGCTGAAGATGATGTTAATTTAATTGATATATATATCGATGATAATGCTGATAGCACAGATTCATTCATAATGAAAGAATCTCTTAATGCAGAAATTAATCGTTCTCTAAGTATATTATCGAAAAAAGAAAGAGAGATTGTGAACTTATTCTTCGGAATAGGTCAAGAACATGGCTATACATTAGATGAAATTGCAATAAAATTTGATTTGACAAGAGAAAGAGTGCGCCAAATAAAGGATAGAGCAATAAAAAGGCTTAAACAAACTGCAAAGACAGAGCAACTTCAATCATATCTCGGATAAACAAGTCAAAAACTTCTTTGCTAAATCGAAAAGGATTTCGTATTTTTGACAAAGTTTTTTACTCAAACACATTATAATGGAAAATTTTATTGTTTCTGCACGTAAATATCGTCCAGCAGATTTTAAATCTGTTGTTGGACAATCTCATATTACTACAACCCTACAAAATGCAATTAAAACAAACCAGCTAGCTCAGGCTTTTCTGTTTTGTGGACCAAGAGGAGTTGGAAAAACAACTTGTGCTAGAATACTTGCAAAAACAATAAACTGCACTAATCTTACTCCTGAGCTTGAGGCTTGCAATGAATGTGAAAGCTGCAAAAGTTTCGATGCCAATGCTGCATTTAATGTCGTTGAACTAGATGCTGCTTCGAATAACTCTGTCGATGATATACGCTCGCTTGTTGACCAGGTTAGAATACCACCACAAGGAGGACAATACAAGGTTTATATAATTGATGAGGTTCATATGTTATCTCAATCTGCTTTCAATGCTTTCCTAAAAACACTTGAAGAACCTCCAACTTATGCTAAATTTATTCTTGCAACAACTGAAAAACACAAGATAATCCCAACCATTCTTTCGAGATGTCAGATATTTGATTTTCATAGAATAAAAAATGAAGATATTTCTCAGCACCTTGAATATATTGCAAAGAAAGAGGGAGTTAAATACGATATAGAGGCATTACATATTATTGCTCAGAAGTCTGATGGAGGCTTACGTGATGCACTTTCTATGTTTGATCAATTAGTCTCATTTACTCGAGCAGAACTAACTTACTCGAATATTATTGAGAATCTAAATATTCTCGATTACGATTATTATTTCCGTTTTGTGGATGTACTTCTTAAATCTGATATTCCTAATACATTACTACTTTTTAATGAAGTTTTAAACAAAGGATTTGAAGGCTCACATTTTATTAATGGACTTTCTTCTCACTTAAGAAGTCTACTAGTATCTAAAGACCCAGCAACAATACAACTTTTAGAGGTTAGCCAAAACATTAAACAAAAGTACCTACAACAATCTTCAAACTGTTCTGTTACATTTCTTCTTCGATCTTTAGATTTTTCTAATACTTGTTCTATTGAATATAAAGATTCTTCAAATAGAAGACTTTGTGTAGAAATTGCCCTCTTGAAGATGGCTAATATCATGACTAAACTACAGCCTCCCAGTTGTAGCTTAAATAATACTATCACAGAAGAAGAAAAAGTTGAGGTTACAAAAACCGAAGAAAAGACTCCAAAAATTGAAGAAAAAGCTACAATAGTAGAGAAAAAGGGAGTAGAAAAGGAAAAGCCTAAAGGGATAGTAATCCCTATGAATACCTCTTTTTCTATAAACTCAACTCCTGAAAAGACTATACAGATTAATGAAGAGAAACATGCTGCTTTAAATCCTGTTTCAATACCACTAGATTGGGAGAATTTTCTTATTGCTTGGCAAGAAGTTGCATTGCAATATAAGGATAGTCAGCCAAATCTATATTTTTCTCTTACTAATAGTGAAATGATCAATAATGGAGATAATAGTGTTACTATCTTACTGCTCAACTCTATTCAAGAAGCTGAAATTAATCAATTTCGTTATGAAATTGTAAAACAAATCAAAGAGAAAATCTCTTGTCATGACTTTCAGCTTCTACCAAAAGTTATTCAACATGAGAAGAAGGCATTAATATATATGCCAAGAGATAAGTATGAATATATGGTTAATAAATCCCCTGCCCTTATAAAGCTTAGAGCAGAATTTGATTTAGATATTGATTTTTAAAAAACAAAAATTAGTTTTTTAACCATATTGAGCGAGAAAGTAGAGCAAAGAAAGAATATATCTCTAAACGACCAGCCATCATTAATATCATTAGTATTATTTTCGATTCATCATTGAGATTATAATAAGACATCACAGTATTTCCATCTCCAATAACTGGTCCAATATTACTTAAATTAGCCACAGACATAGCTAATGATGGAATAAAATCATTTCCTAAAACAGTCAATGTAAATGCTCCTACAATAAAAATCAATAGGTATAAAAAGAAAAAACCAAAAACAAGATTAATTGATTCATCCCTTATTGTTTTACCATTGTATCTAACAGGAATAATAGCCTTGGGATGAAACATCCTTTTTAAAGAAATATGAGAAAATCTTAATAATAAAACAACCCTAATTATCTTAAGACCAGTACTTGAAGAAGAACTACATCCTCCAATAAACATTAGTAATATTATCAATATAAAGGCGAAGGCTCCAAAATTCTGATTATTAGCCAATTCATATCCTGTTGTAGAGACTACAGATATTATATGAAAGAAAGTTGTTCGGAATGTTTGTTCTAATCCAAAACCCTTAGATAGATATATAGTAATTCCCAAAATGAGACTCGAAACGAATATCAATAGGGAATAGGATTTAAATTGCTCATCCTCTATTACTTTTTTCAATTTCCCTTTTATCAGCCAATAAATTAATAAATAACTAATTCCAGAAAGAAACATAGTTATCATTATTACATATTGTGTATAGATTGAAAACTCCCCAATATTCCCATTCACAGTCGAAAATCCTCCAGTGGATACAGCTCCAATGCTATGGCAAAAAGCCGTAAATGTATCCATATCCCCAAATAACAAGAAAATAAATGAAATAAAAGATAATCCAAAATAAATATAAAAGATTCTATAAACAGTGGATTTTATATGAGGTCTAACTCTTTCCTTATCCAAAGAGGTAAATTCAGCATTAAAAAGATAATTAGATCCATTTCTTAGATTATTCATTAGGACAATAATAAAAAGTATAAATCCCAATCCACCTATCCACTGAGTTATTGAACGCCAAAGCAAAAGACTTCTTGGAATATCTTCTAAATTGGAAATTATGGTTGAACCTGTTGTTGAAAAACCTGAAAATGATTCAAAAAAAGCGTCTATTATAGTAAAATATTGTGGATAGGAGAAATAAGGTATAGCTCCAATAAAAGGAGTAATAAACCATATCAGTCCAACAACAATTCTTCCATCTCTTTTTGAAAGTTGTGAGGAATGATTTTTATTTATATAAAGTAGTGATAATCCTAAAAATAGAGATATAAATGCACTAATAAAAAATACATATGGATTTGATTCTTTGTATATCAATGCAATAATTCCAGGAAAGATAAAGCAACATCCGATAAATGAAGTTATTTTCCCTAAGATATATAAGAAAATCTTCCAATTAAATTTTCTAGAAAATGGCATCAATAAATAAGTTTATTAATTAAAAAGTTTCATTAGTTTAGATGCAGCTTCAGGTATTGTAAAAACAACGACCTTATCTCCTGCAATAATTTGCGTATCTCCCTTTGTTATTATCGCTTTATCTTTTCTTATCAGTCCTCCTATATTAATTCCTGATGGAATCTTGATATTTTTTATTATATCCTTAGTAATTGGAGAACCCTCCTTTACAACGACCTCAATAACCTCTGCATCTATTCCAGAGAGCCATTTTGACGATGTAACATCTCCAGAGAGAGTAAAACGAGCAATATAACTAGCAGTAATTAGTTTTTTGTTGATTATTGTATCTATACCAATATCTTGAGATACATCAATATAATTTATATTCTCAACTAAGGCTATTGTCTTTTTCACTCCTTGCTTATGAGCATATAGGCATGACATAATATTAGTCTCAGTAGACCCAGTTACTGCTATCAAAGCATCAGTCTGTGCAATTCCCTCCTCTTGTAACAAACCAATATCAGATCCATTACCATTTATTATCATCGTATTTTCAAAGTCATTAGCTAACCGAATACAGAGTTCCCTATCTTGTTCAATTATCTTTAGCTGCAATTTGTCATTAATCATTTTCGCCGCTCTTCTGCCTATTCTTCCTCCTCCAATAATGATAGCACTTTTAATAGAAAAGTCTTGTTTTCCTCCAATTTCCTTTATCATCCCTATACTCTTAGGTTTTGCAATCAAATAGACTAAGTCACCTATCAAATACTTATCATCACCTTTTGGAATTATTGTATTTCCATGACGTATAATACAGACAGTTCTTGCTCCAAGAGTAGGATATGTTTGTGCTACTTCAACCAAGGTTTTATTAATAACTGCTGCTCTAGAATCAATTCTTAGCATATATATTGATAACAGACCATTAGAAAAGTCAAACAGCTCTGTTGCTACATTTCTAGTTAATAAATTTGCTATCTCCTTTGCTGCAATCTTTTCTGGACAAACCAGTTCATCAACACCCATTCCCTTAAACATTAATTTATTCTTATCGTTTAAGTACTCTTGGGAATTTACTCTTGCAATTGTTCTTTTTGCTCCGATACGCTTACCTAGCATGCAAGTAATTATATTAATACTTTCCTCGTGTAAGACTGATATTAATAAATCTGCATTACCTACTCCTGCCTCCTTTAATGTTTCAATTGAGGTAGAATTTCCAGCAATAGTCAAAAGGTCCGATTCAGCCTCAAGCATCTTTAGCAATTCAGAATGAGGGTCAACAACAGTTATATTATGTTCAATCTTTGAAAGTGTTTTGGCTAAATGAAATCCAACCTCACCATCTCCAGCAATAACAATATTCATATTTTTGATAATTAAGAATACAAAAGTAATATAATTAAACTGATATACAAATCTTAGTTATAATAAAATTAAAAAGAAAAAGGTCGCCAATATCAATTGACGACCTGAATATATTTTGTCTCTTAGCGATTATTCTTCGCAAGCAACCTTTTCGTTTATTTCAACCTTGTATTTAGCAACTGTTGATTCTTCGAAGTTCATAATAAATGAAGCAGCTTCTTCTACCTTAGCTTGTCCCATGCGAACCATTAATTCTGCTGAATTAGTGAATTTTGCACATTTGTCAGCATCTAAGATTAAAAGATGTCCCATCAACATATATCCACACATTTCTACCAAACGACGAGAATTGAAATCGTAGAATTCAGATGTAGAACCAAAAGAATTTGCTCTTTCTAAAGCTTGTTCAAAACGTTCTTTCATTGAAGATAAAACTCTTCTCATTGTAGAAAACTCTGGCTTAACTTCAATTGCTTCGTATTCTCTAATACGGTTTAAGTAACCATTGTTGATAACTCCACGAATTGCAGCCACAACTTGTAATTGTGATGTTCCTTCATAGATTGTTAAGATACGAGCATCACGATACATTCTTTCGCAAGCATAATCCTTCATAAAACCAGAACCACCGTGTACTTGGATTGAATCGTAAGTAATTTGGTTTGCATATTCTGATGCAAAAAGTTTAAGCATTGGAGTGAATATATCTGCAAGACGTTGGTAAGTTTTTAGTCTTTGCTTTTCTGCTGGCTCAAGTTTACGAGTCTTTTCTGTATCTTCCAATACCTTATAAACATCAACACAACGTGCTGTTTCATATAATAAGGTACGGATAGCATCAGTCTTAGCTCTCATATTAGCAAGCATTTCATATACTCCAGCAAAGCCTATGATAGCTTTTCCAAATTGTTCTCTTTCTTGAGCATAAGCTAAGGCTTCTCTATAAGCAGCCTCAGATAAACCTACTGATTGAGCACCAACACCTAGACGAGCACCATTCATTAATGACATAACATACTTGATAAGACCAAGTTTTCTGTCACCTACTAATTGTGCAGGAGCATTGTTGAATACTAATTCAGCTGTTGGAGAACCCTTTATACCTAATTTATTTTCGATACGACGTACAGTAACTGCACTATGTTTACGATCATAAACAAAATAAGAAAGACCTCTACCATCTGTTGTCCCTTCTTCAGAACGAGCAAGAACTAATTTGATATCAGCATCACCATTAGTGATAAAACGTTTTACCCCATTCAATCTCCAGCAATTAGATTTTTCATCCCAAGTTGCCTTTAATTGAACTGCTTGAAGGTCAGAACCTGCATCTGGCTCAGTTAAGTCCATTGAGCAAGTTAATCCTTCGTTGATTTTAGGTAAAAATTCTTTTTTGATTTCGTCAGAACCGAATTCATATATTGTTTCTGCGCAGTCTTGTAAGCCCCAGATATTAGCAAATCCACAGTCTCCACGAGAAACTATTTCAGCTGCCATTACATAAGGAACATAAGAAAAATTCAAACCACCAAATTGACGTGGTAAGCTCATTCCATAAAGACCTGCATCACGTAAAGCTTCATGGTTTTGTTGAGTACCAGGAGCATATACGATTTCATTATTTACAATTTTTGGACCTTCGTGATCTACACTTTCTGCATTAGGAGCAAGTATATCACCAGTTATTTCTCCAACAATCTCCAATACTTTTTCATAGCTATCCATCGCATCTTCATAATCAAGTGGAGCATAATCGTATTTGCCATAATCAGCATAATCACGCTCTTTTAATCTAACGATGTCTTCCATCATTTCATGATTAAGATGGAATTTTAAGCTCTCATTATCTGTGAAAAAATTTGCCATATATAATTGGTATTATATTCGTGAATAAAATTATTTAGTATTAGCCTTGTAATACTTAATCATTTTTGGTAAAACTTCCATTACATTACCAATAATAGTATAATCGGCAATTGCATTGATAGGAGCTTTTGGATCTGAATTGATTGAAATAATCTTAGCAGATTCTTGCATACCAGCACGGTGTTGAACAGCACCTGAAACTCCACAAGCAATGTAAAGTTTTGGACGAACTGTTACCCCTGTTTGACCAATTTGACGTTCGTGTTCGCACATACCACCATCCGATGCAGCACGAGTACAACCAACCTCTCCTTGAATAACATTAGCAAGCTCATGTAAAAGTTTGAAGTTTTCCTTAGAACCCATACCATAACCACCACAAACAATGATTTGAGCTCCTTTGATATTTATCTTTTGAGCCTCGATATGACGTTCAATTATCTTTAAACAAAAATCTTCGTTTTTAACATAGTCAGCAACCTTCAAATTAACTAACTCTCCTTTATATGATGGGTTGAAGATTTCTTTCTTCATTACACCTTCACGAACAGTAGCCATTTGAGGACGATTATCAGGATTGATAATTGTTGCAATAATATTACCTCCAAATGCTGGACGGATTTGATATAAAAGATTTTTATATTCTTTTCCTGTTTTGTTTTCTGTATGATTACCTATTTCTAGAGTAGTACAGTCTGCTGTTAATCCTGTTCTTATATAAGAAGCTACTCTAGGAGCAAGGTCACGACCAACAGAAGAAGCACCAAATAATGCTATTTCAGGTTTCTTTTCTTCAAATAATTTTGTAACTATTGAGAAATGAGGCATTGTTTGATAAGGGAATAAACGAGCATCCTTTGCATAATTGATAACATCAACACCATAAGGATAAAGCATTGCTTCAATATCTTTAAGTTCGTCACCACATACAATAGCTTCTAATTTTACTCCAAGTTCATTAGCAAGTTTTCTACCTTTTGAACATAACTCTAAACTTACGTCAGCAATTGTTCTTTCTTCGGTAACCTCACAATATACAAATATATTATTCATATTATTTTCAGTTTAAATTAAGTTTAGGGATTAGCCCAAAATATGAGAAGTAATAAGTTCCTTCATCAGTCCATCAATATCTTGATCGGCAGGAGTAAGAACCTTACTTTCTTTTTGAGTTAATACTACATTTTCAATTTTCTTAACCTTAGTTGGAGATCCAGTAAGACCAAGTCTATCATCTTCTGCAATAATATCAGCAGCCGACCATTCTTCAATCTTTAAATATGGTTTTTCATTCCAAATAGAAGTATAATCTAAGCCTGCTTCTTGTAATTCAGAAGAGCTTCTAGCTAATTTATACTTCATCAAAAGTTTTGCATGACGAGAACGACATTCTTTAGCAGAACCGTGAACAGTTATTAAACATGGATAACCAGCCTCAACAACTTCAATCCCTCTTTCTAAACGACGTTTAATCTGAATCTTTTTAGAATTTACAGAAACAACCTCTTCTGCATAGGTAATCTGTGGAATACCTAATTTTTCAGCAGTTTGAGGACCAACTTGCGCAGTATCACCGTCAATAGCTTGACGACCTGCTAAAACTAAATTAACATCACCTATCTTTTTAATAGCTTGTGATATTGTGTAAGATGTAGCTAAAGTATCAGAACCAGCAACTTTACGATCCGAAACAACAAACCCATTATCAGCTCCACGATACATTGATTCTCTTACGATTTCAGCTGCACGTGAAGGTCCCATAGTAACGATTGTTACTGTAGCATCTTTAATAATATCCTTGATATGTAACGCCATTTCTAAGGCATTCAAATCTTCTGGGTTAAAAATAGCAGGTAAAGCAGCACGATTTACAGTTCCGTCTGCTTTCATAGCATCTTTCCCAACATTTCTTGTGTCAGGAACTTGCTTTGCTAAAACTACGATTTTAAAACTCATTGTTTTTTAATTAGTTAATAATTACAACGTATTATACAAGCTGCAAAGATACTAATTTATCTCAAATAACAATGAAAATAAAAATCCATAAAAAATGAAATATCTAGTATTCTATACCATTTAGAAAGGCTCTATCTACCTTATTTGTACCATAATAATAAGGTAGATATTCTAATGTAGGTATCTCCTTCGTTATGTAGAAATTGGCAACCTTACCCCTAGCTATTGAGCCATGTGTTTTAGAAATCCCCATAGCATAAGCCGAATTTATTGTAGTTGCATTAAATGCTTCTTGTGGGGTCATTTTATAGTTTACACAAGCAAATGAGAGAATCATCTGCATATTTCCACTAGGCGATGAACCTGGGTTAAAGTCGGAAGCAAGTGCAATAGGCAAACCTGCCTTCATCATATTCCTTACTGGAGAGCATACCATATTTAAGAAGAATGCTGCACCTGGAAGAACAGTAGGCATAGTTTGTGAGTTCAACAAAGCCTCAATCTCTTTTTCTCCTACAAATTCTAAATGGTCGCAAGAAAGTGCATTATGTTTAACAGCAATTTGAACTCCTCCAGAATAATCTAATTCGTTAGCATGAATCTTTGGAATCATTCCATATTTCACGCCTTCCTTTAGTATTCTATCTGTTTCTTCAACTGTAAAGAAACCCTTATCGCAGAAAACATCAATAAAATCAGCAAGATTATCCTTTGCAACAAGAGGTATCATCTCATTAATTACCTTATCGACAAATTCTCCTTGACGACCTCTATACTCCATAGGCACTCCATGAGCTCCTAAGAAATTTGATTTAATAGTAAGTGGAGAGTTTTCCTTTAATCTCTTAATAACACGAAGCATCTTTAATTCTGCCTCAGTTGTAAGACCATAACCTGACTTTATTTCAACAGCACCTGTTCCCATTCTTATTATTTCATCAAGGCGCAACATTGCATCATTATATAGTTCTTCTTCCGAAGCCTCTTGCAAACGCTTTGCTGAATTTAATATACCACCTCCTCTTTCTGCGATCTCTTCATAACTCAATCCTCTAATCTTATCTATATATTCAATCTCTCTACTACCTGAGTAAACCAAATGAGTATGAGAATCACAAAAAGAAGGAAAAACCATCTTACCATTAGCATCAATAACCTTATCAAAAGAACTCTCATCGCCTTTGATATTTGCCATTTCGCCGAAATCTTCAATCAAATCATCATTAATAATAAGATAAGCATTCTTAATACTATCCATCTTAGCCATATCATCCCCACAAACCTTCAATCTTGGATTATTCTCAATTTGAACAAGTTCCTTAATATTTTTTATAAGCGTCTTCATATAATAAGTTTAAAGTAAATACCCTTTTCAAGATTTGCAAATATACAATATAATTTTCTCAATAAAAATGCAAAATATGATCCCCACCCCAACCAACAACAAAGTAAAAAAACAACCAAACCTTCCTTTTTTAAACTCACAAGCCATCTAAAAGGATTTATACAAAGACCTAGCGGTCAAAAAAAGTCCTTTTCTAATCAAAAAAAAGACTTTTTTCAACTAGAAAAAGTCTTTTTTTAGCAGAAACATGACCTTTTTATACATATAAACAGTCCTGTTTCACCCAACAAACCAGCGTCTAAATCCAACAACTCAATAACAAAACCCAACCACACGCCTAAAGTAGAGAGTTATATGCAAAACGTTTTTTAATCGTAGAGACGGAGCATGCCAACATCCAAATCAACAAATCCCATATAATTACACCTTCTCTTCTAGACAAGGAAGTAAACCATCATTAATTCAACTTTTATTTATTGTTATTATCTTCCGAATATATTACTACTCTTCTGTAGTTCTTTCATATTTACTAATAACTTCAAGTTTATCGCTTTTCATCCTTATTAGCCACTTTATTGGGAATACATACTCCTTATTATTTGAAATCATTGTTGTCCGATAAAATTTGTATTTTTGCCCATCTGAAAAGATATTTTGTAGAAACTTATTTATGGGGATAATTTTTTTCTACAAGTATAAGGGAGTTGATTTAATTTTTCAACTCCCTTTCTTTTTATCTATTATTTTTTATCGGACAACAATGATTTCAAAAATATTTTTTTGTGTGATTATATTTTATAGAGAAGTTTTTATTTTTACTTTTTACCCTAACTTACCCTAACTAGCCCTCACTTTTACCACTAGAAAATTAATCAAAAAGAATTTTATTTTCGAGGGAATATAATATTAGAGTTTGCTTGACGTTATCTTTGGATTTTTATAAATAATGAAGATAAAAAGTATAGTAAAATGAAAAGAAGAGTAGTATTAATTGGATTTATTTTTCTCTTACAGATAAACTATTTGGGGGCTCAAGATATTTTGACGCTCAATGATTGTAGAGAAATGGCTCTTAAGAATAATAAGAGTATTAAAATATCTGAAGAGAAATTAATTTCTGCACAAGAGAGGAGAAAGGTAGCATTTTCTCAGTTTTTACCAAATTTCCAAGCCACAGGGTCTTATCTTTACAATTCTAAGAATTTATCTCTACTTGCTGATGATGCATTATTGCCAGTTGGAACAATGGATGCGAATGGCAATTTCACTGTAAGAGCCGACCAGATGGCTAATCAGTTTGACCAATATGGAAGACCTCTCGATAGGAATGGCTTGCCTTTTAATCCAAAAACAAACCCTGAAAAAATTATATTCAAAGACTACGCATACCTACCTAAAGAATCCATGCAGTTTGATATTCAGAATGTATTTGTATTAGGTATAGGGTTTACTCAACCAATTTTTATGGGAGGAAAGATTTTAGAGCTCTATAAAATCTCTAAAACTATGGAAGAAATGGCTAAGATACAACTCGACAATTCTCAAATAAACTTATTAATAGAAGTTGACGAAGCATATTGGAGAGTAGTATCACTTGTTAATAAATACAATTTAGCGAAAGAGTATCACCATCTACTATTAAAAACAAACTCCAATATAGAAGAAATGGTAAAAGAGGGTATTGCAACAAAGTCTGATGTATTGAAAATAAAAGTAAAGTTAAACGAGGCTGAAATGACACTCTCAAAAGCAGAGAATGGTCTAGCACTCTCAAAAATGCTATTATGCCAAATTTGCTCCATGCCTATTTCTAAAGAATTCACTCTCTCTGACGAACTACTGAATAAGGATATTGTAATAAACAATGATATTAATATTGCTAGCGCAATAAATAACAGAACAGAAACTCAATTATTAAACAAGGTTGTTGAAATATCTAAGTCTGCACAAAAGATTGCTTTCTCGAAATATCTTCCAAATATTGTTGCAAGTGGAAATTATATAGCTTCCAATCCAAATATGTTTAATGGATATGAAAAATCACTCAATGGGATGTTTAGCTTTGGTGTAGGAATTCAAGTACCAATCTTCCATTGGGGAGAAAACTATCACAGCCTTAAGAGTGCTAAGATTGGGGTAAAGATAGCTGAACTAGAAAAAGAAGAGGCTATGGAGAAAATGGAGTTGCAGATTAATCAAATGCTTTTTAAGGTAAAAGAGGCAAATAAGCAAAAGATATTAGCAACCAACAATATTGCCAAAGCACAAGAAAATCTAGAAAGCGCTAGAATTGGTTTTGAGTCTGGGGTGATAACAACATCTGACTTAATGGAAGCACAGACGGCATATATTTCTGCAAAGAGTGAAAAGATAGATGCTGACATCAATACTATTATGACAAATGTATACTTAGAAAAATCGCTTGGAAACTTAAGCGTAAAAAATAATTGATTGAATAATAAATAAAAATATAGCCTTATGAAAAAGAAAGAAAATAAAACTTTATTAATGGGATTTGTTGTGTTAATAGCTGCTATTGTAGTTATTGGACTTATAGGATATTTCATACTTACACCAAGCCAAGTTATTCTTCAAGGAGAATTTGAAGCCACTGAAGTAAGAGTATCGGGCAAACTACCAGGAAGAATATTAGAATTTAAAATAAAAGAAGGTTCAAGCGTTAGCAAGGGCGATACTCTTGTAATAATAGACTCCCCTGAGATATATGCAAAGTTAGATCAAGCACAAGCAGCACAAGATGCAGCACAAGCCATGAGCTCTAAGGCTCAAAATGGTACAAGAAAAGAACAAATAGCTGGAGCCTTAGATCAATTAGAGATGGCTCAGGCTGCTGAATCTTTTGCAAAAAAAACCTACGACAGAATGAGTAACCTCTATCAAAAAGGTGTTATCTCTGCACAAAAATTCGACGAAGTAGAAGCACAATACAAGGCATCTGTATCGAGAACTAAAGCTGCAAGAAGTCAATACGAAATGGCGTTAAATGGTGCACAAAAAGAAGATAAATTAGCAGCAGTAGCTCAAGTCAATAGAGCAAGAGGCGCAGTTAATGAAGCATCTTCATATTTGAATGAGACAAGATTAGTTGCACCTATTTCGGGAGAAATATCAGATATCTTCCCAAAAGCAGGGGAATTAGTAGGTTCCGGTTCACCAATTATGAGTATTGTTGATTTGAATGATATTTGGATTACATTTAATGTAAGAGAAGACTTATTAAACAAGATAAAGATTGGAGATATTCTAACAGCAAAAGTTCCTGCCCTTGGGAATAAAGAAATAAAAATTAAAATAAACTACATAAAGGCTCTTGGAAGTTATGCAACATGGAAGGCTACAAAATTGACAGACGAATATGATACACGTACATTTGAAGTTAGAGCCATTCCTTTACAAAAAGAAAAAGATTTCCGACCAGGAATGAGTGCATTGATAAACTGGACAAAGATTAAATAATAACCAATTAAAACCATTATATAATGGAAAATGGAATAATTCCAGTAATTAAAAGGGAATTAAAACTAATGGTATCTCGTCCTATATATATTATGATGACGATAATTATACCATTAATAATAATTTTATTCTTTAGCACATTCCTAAATAATGGTATGCCATCTGACTTACCCATTGGAATTGTAGACTTAGATAATAGTTCAACTTCAAGACTTATAACTAGAAATCTTGATGCAGGGCAGGTTTGTGAGATAGAATATAAGCTCTCAAGTTTTGAACAAGCTCAGGATCAAATGCAAAGAGAAAACATTTATGCATTTGTTCTAATACCTAGAAATTTCCAAGCAGACTTACTTTCTGGAAAAAATCCACAGATAGTATTCTATACTGAATATGCTCATTACTTAGCAGGCTCTGCTGCAATGAAGGAAATAAATACAATCTTAGTCACTATGTCCTCTGGGGTTAATCTGAAAATTAGACTTGCAAAAGCAGAAGACAAGGCTAAAGCTATGGCAAATATTCAGCCAATTAAAATAGACTCACATCTAATTGGGAATCCTCTTATGAACTACTCCTACTACCTATCTTCAATCATAATGCCTGGAATAATATTCTTAATGAGCTTAATTTGCAGTATCTATGCTATAGGAACGGAATTGAAATTTCAAACTTCTCCCAATTGGCTACATGCCTCAGGAGGCTCTCTATCAAAAGCATTATTAGGGAAACTATTACCATATACATTAATCTATTCTATTATGTTAGTATTTTCTTATGTGATAATGGAGAGAGTTCTTGGTTTTCCAACAAAAGGCAATATATTATTAATGTTTGGAGGGAGTGTGATGACAATTATTGCATATCAGGCAGCAGGAATTTTTATTATTGGGGTTTTACCGATGTTAAGGGATGCCCTAAGTGTAGGAGCCTTCTATGGTGTATTAGGTTTCACACTTACTGGCTTTACATATCCAAATTTTGCTATGCTACCTGCTGTTAAACCATTCACCTTATTATACCCTTTAACCCAATATTATACTCTTTATGCCAACATTCAAATCAATGGGCTCTCTTTGAATGAAAGCTATATGCCATATTTAGCATTATTGGCATTTGTTATCCTTCCCCTAACTATAATAAAAAGATTAAAGAGTGCGTGTATTAATCTAGATTTCAAAAGGGAATAAATATGAATAAGATATTAAAAGATAAACTTAGGCAAAACAAAGAAGCTTGGAAAGATTTATTCCATATAATTACCAGAGAATTATATAATATATTTACAGATAAAGGAGTACTAATAATATTTTTTGTAGCTTGTATTGTATATCCCTTAGTTTGTGGTCTAATCTATAATAAAGAGATGATGCGAGATATGCCCATTGCCGTTGTAGATTTATCGAATAGTTCTTCGAGCAGAAAATATCTTCGCTTAGTAGATGCCACTCCTGAGGTAAAGATTGAATATAGGTGCAGCTCATTAGAGGAGGCCAAACAATTACAAAAGAAATCAAGGGTTCATGGGATAATACTTATTCCCAATAATTTCAATCAAAAACTCAATAAAGGGGAACAAGCATCTATTAGTGTTTATAATGACTTAACAAGTTTCTTTTGGTATAGGAATATGGCTCTTGCCACAAGCTATACCTCACAAACTATGAGTGCACCACAACCTTTTCAGACAATTCAACATGTACTTTATAATCCAGGAGGTTACCCAAGCTTTATTCTCCCAGCAGTACTAATTCTTATTCTTCAACAGACCTTGCTTATAGGTATAGGTATGCTTGCAGGGACAGCTTCGGAAAGAAATAAACTTCATACCCTCATACCAAGAGATTCACACTATAGAGGGATGTTGAGAATAATATTTGGAAGAGGTTTAGCATTCTTTATTACATATATACCTATAACTGTTTATATGTTAGTTATAATCCCCAAACTATTTAACCTACCTCAACTTGCACCAAATGTCTTCTCTGTGCTTTGGTTTGTTACACCATATCTATTAGCTGTGATTTTTTTGGGAATGAGTATATCTGTATTTTTTCAAAATAGAGAAAACTCAATACCATTCTATTTATTTATGTCTCTTCCTTTTATCTTTCTTTCAGGAATGTCATGGCCAAGAGAAGCTATGCCTAAGTTTTGGGAGATGTTTTCACATATTATACCTTCAACCGATGCAATTCAAGGATATATTAGAATGATGACAATGGGTGCAGATATGAAACAAGTATCGTTAGAACATTTCACCTTATGGATACTTGCAGGAGTATACTTTATTATAGCCTTTATAACCTACTCTTGGAGAATTAAAAGGGATGTAAAATGATAATATGTTTTCCTCTTTACTTAATACAATTATAATCATTGATAAGTTTCTTGCATATAAACTTTAATGCTAGAAAATTAGACAAAGATGTTGTTGTAAATATTGTAAGCATAATTAGTAGTTGATACTTAATGGCAACCTCAGGAGTGCTTCCTCCTAGTATTTGACCAGTCATCATTCCTGGTAATGATACTAATCCTATAACAGCCATTGCTGCTAAGGATTGGTTGTATTTTATTTTCAATGCAGAACGATAAAACGGTTCTAAAGCTTCCTTTTGTGAAGCGCCATTAGCAATAGCGAAATAATAAGTGTTCTGCTGCTTATTTATATTATTAATAAAGGTATTTAGAGAAACTACTAAATCGGATAAACAATTACCAATAAGCATTCCTGCTATTGGGATTATATAAGGTGCATCGAAGAAATTATCCAGCTTTAGAACAAATACAACTACAAAGCCTAAGAAGAGAAAAACACTTATTAGAACAGAGAAGAAAATTGGCAAGAAAAAACTTTTCTTAAGCTTTGTCCTACTTAATACTGTTGAACTAGTTACAACAAACATTATAATAAGCCATAATACATTCAACCACCAATAATTTAATCTAAATATAACCTCTAAATATACTCCAACAAAGAGGAGTTGCACAGTCATCCTTGCTATTGAGATAAACAAATCCTTTGTTAGCCCTATCTTATACTTCCTTATAAGTATATATGGTATAAGCAAAAACACATAACTTATCGATAGCTCAAACCAACTAATATCAATCATAGAACATTATTTATTGTAAATATCATTATGTGTAACGCAAATAAAGGTAGTGTCCTTTTGTGAATAAATATAATCCCAAACGGCCATTGCAGAAACGGAATCGAGTGAGGATGCAGGTTCATCAAGCAGAACTATTGGTCTTTTTAATAGCATAATTGAAGCAAAAATAGCTCTTTGCTTCTCCCCTCCCGAAATCTCATTTAGATTTTGTTTTAATAAGGATATATTTAGTTTGAGCGAAGAAAAAATCTCTTCTATTTGCTCAATGCTTGGTCTTAATGGTTTATTAATTGCAAAACTAAATGGATAATATATTAAATCCTCTAAGGTTTCAAAATCAAGATTTAGGCTCTGTGGCAAATAAGCAATCTTACTTCTGTACTCAACCAGATTTTCTTTAGAAAGTTTTATTCCATCACATATTATCTCGCCCTGACTTAGTTCAACAAAGCCTAAAATAGATTTAAGTAATGTTGATTTTCCCTTACCTGAAACGCCTTCTAAAATATACTTCTCTCCTCTTGCAATACTAAGACTAAAATTCTCCAGTGGAGTCTTATTTTCAAACCTAACAGTAATATCCCTAATCTCTATCATAAATATCTACGCTAATTGGGAGATTTGATCGGCTAGGACTTCTCCATATTCTAGGTATATATCCTCAAGAATAGTCATCTTTTGAACAAAGAATGAATAAATCTTCTCATGGTCTTCTTTCTTGTAGATATTCACTCCATCTAATTGAAAATATATAGCACTAACTTCATTATCATCAATACCTTCAAATCTTTCACACCAAATCAATCCCTCTCCAGCCTCTTCGTCCCATAACTTCCTCATAGCATTGAAATAACTATATATCTCAAGCCTTTTCTCATCACTCTTATTATCTATCTGAAAAAGCACTAAGGCTTTTTTATGGTCTGCATAGAACTTAAGCTGAGTATGTTTAATGCTTATCTTTGAAAGCAACCACTTACGCTTAACCTTCTTTTTATGACAATATGTTTTGAAGCCATCCCAAAATTCTTTGTTGATAGCCTTCTTCTCTTCTTTTGTGAACATCTATAGGTTAAGTATTTGGCTAGAATGATCCTTGGTATTAACCTCCTTTGGAGATATTATTCTTTCAACAATACCTTCTTCATTTATTATAAATGTTGTTCTAAAAGTTCCCATATAGGCTCTTCCATAAAGTTTCTTTTCTCCCCAAACGCCAAATGCCTCTACCAAAGTCTTGTCTGTATCTGCAATCAAGTCAAAAGGAAGTTCATTCTTAGTCTTAAACTTAATATGAGAAGCTGCTGAGTCTATACTCACTCCTATAACCTCGTATCCTGCCTTACGCAAGTCGGAATATGCGTCTCTTAGGCTGCAAGCCTGAGCCGTACAACCAGAGGTATTATCCTTAGGATAGAAATATAAAACAATCTTTCTTCCCTTATAGTCAGACAATTTAATCTCTTGTCCATTCTCATTTACTCCCAAAACCTCAGGAGCCTTATCACCAATATTTATCATAATAATTATAGATTTAATAGGTTAAAACATTAGAACGCAAAAACTGCAAATATGTTTAATATTGTAATGAACTTCTTATAGGTTTATCTTCCAAGTCCCTGTCTTTTTAGAACCTTGTCTTTGAATTATGTTTTGGGATTTTAATAAGGCTAATTCTCTTTCTGTTGTTGGCTTACTTAAATTCAAGGCTTTTGCAATTTCATCTACTGTAATTGACGGTTTATCCTTAATAATAGAAATAATGGTTTTTGATCTTTCTGATAATTTTAATCCATCATTTAATCCATCATTTAATCCATCATTTAATCCATCATTTAATCCATCACTCTCTTTTACCTTATTAGTATAATAAACATTATCACTCTCTAATGAGGTTTGATAATTATGAATCATTTGCTCTAAATTCTTTATATGCTCATCGAACATAAAATTATAAAACAAGTCCATATCTCCTCTTTCACGAGTAGCAATAAGAGTTTCTATATACTCTGCCTTGCTATCCTTATTAATATTGGAAGGAATAATATTAAATTCAAATTGCAATTGATTCATCAGCAATCGAGACATCCTCCCATTTCCATCTGCCCAAGGATGAATGGTTACTAATTGGAAGTGTGCATCAAAACTTAAACGATAAGCTTCAAAAATACTAAGCTTTGATAGTTCCTTACGTCTATGATTTATACTCTTGCATAATTCTTCCAACTTTATTGGAACTTTTGAATAATTCATATAAGAACGACCTCCTACCCCTGCCATAACATTAAGTAAACGAAGGTCTCCATTTGAAGAAGAAAAATCTCCTAATGCTGTACTAAAGCTAGTCCCTGTATTCTTCATAACAATTGAAGATAGCTTTTTTAGCATATCAATAGAAACATCTTCATGATTTTTTGCATAGATAATACATTGCTCGTAAGCTGCCTTTAAATCAAGATTCATCAACTGCTCAGTCATTGTACGTCCCTTTGCACTTATACCCTCATCAAATAAAAGTTGATTCTCTATCTCTGTAATAGTAGAACCCTCTATTGCAGTGGAATGAGTAATAAGTGAATAGAGATAGAATTTATCATAATCTATCTGCTTATCTATTCCCAATTCCTTGAATTGAGATATAAGATTCAATAATTTTTCTTCTCTATTCATAACTGTTTATCATTCGTAGGAGCAAAGATAAACATTATTTTTATTCAATCAATAATATCACATTATAATGTAATTATGGAACAAATGACAATTAAAGTAAAAAAGGGATCAAGCTAATTTGTTTATAAAGAAAGTATAAAGACTATTACAAATTTATACCTTATTCTAATCATTTTTATCTTTATCTTGTTGTGGGGAATCCTTGTTTTGAAGTATTTTTATTTGATTCTATTCTCGCTAGGGTAGCTACCCTAGGTGTGTTATGGTAGCTACCGTAGCAGTGCTAGGGTACCTACCATAATTCTATTATGATGCGCATCTAAAATTATTCAGGAATTTTCGAGCAAATAATAACCTTGCCCAAAGAACGATTCGTTATGCGAAGATACAAAAAAAACTCATATAACACAATAAAGTTAAGCAAATAAACACCCAAACCAAATCCCCTATCAAACCCAAAAACCCACGAAAAAAAAGGAGCAACTAACAACGATTATAAATAAATATTATCTACCTTTGACATTGTATTAGAAAATGGAAACAGTAATAACATTAAGAATATCATAAATACAATAATGAAAAAGCTATTAATAACAACTATATTTTTCTTTTTTATTGTAGTTCCAACTTTTGCTCAAGACAATAATAAAGTGAAGTTAGATAGTATTTGGTGCTTTCATCGTTTTTCTATTGAAGCGGCTGTTGACTCTTGGACTCCTATAGGGAAATTACATGAATTCTATAATCCTTCTGTAAAATTTGATGCTGGATTTGGGCTAATGTTTCTAAACAAAATGTGGATACACTACTTGGCTTCTTATAGAGGTTTAAACCCAAAGCAACCTATATTACTAAATGTAAACAATGATTTGACTGAAGTTAAAGCAAAATCTTTTGAAACTTCTTTAGGAGGATGGCTTTCATATAGTATTTATCAGAATAGAATAATAAATACAGAAGTAGTCGCAGGAGTAACATGGGAAAATGTAGCTACAGGAATTATTAATAAAAAGAATAAAGACACATTATCTATTTCAGCAACAGGATTATCACTTGGTTTCAATACATGGATAAATTCATTTTATGGACTAAACTTTGGAATAAGAACCATTTACACATACTCAACATTTGACAAATCAAAATATATTGCACATCCAATTGGTGGGCATTCATTCTCGATTTCTTTAATTTACAGACATCCTAGACGAAATATTAAACATAGGTATTGGTTTTAATAATACCAACTTTAATAACATACAAATCCAAGTAAAGTTATTTCCTATTTATACTAAGCTTTATTGTTGCGTTATTGCTTTGGCGGCGATGTAGGCTGTTGTCCATGCTGCTTGAAGGTTAAAGCCTCCGGTTATGGCATCAATGTCTAATACCTCTCCGGCAAAATATAGGTTTTTGCAGCTCTTACTCTCCATGGTGTTAAAGTTTATTGACTCTAGGCTCACTCCTCCACTTGTCACAAACTCATCTCTGAAAGAGCCCTTGCCATGTACTGAATACTCATCGTTACTTAGCCTGTTCATTATCTTGTTTATGCCCTTTTTCCCAAGTTCTCCCCACTTTCTATCCAATGGTATTTCAGCTTTATTGAGTAAAAACAGCCATAACCTAGAGGAGATATCATAGGGTCTTACATTTGAAACCTTCATATTTGGATTCTTACAAGCAATGGAGTTTAGGTAGTCGGTAAGAATATCGCAATTAACTTCATTTACCCAATTTACAAGTATATTAAATCGATACTGCTTATCGTTTACTAACCTTGCACCATAGGATGATAGTTTCAATATTGCTGGTCCACTCATACCCCAATGGGTTATAAGAAGAGCTCCAGAGGCTTTAATATTTGTGCCTTGAAGAGATACGATAGTATTTTCTGCAACAATGCCCATTAACTCTCTTATTGGGTCTTCGGGGATATTGAAGGTAAATAAAGATGGAACTGGCGGAACAATTTTATGTCCTAATGCCTCTAAATAGTTTAATCCTTCCGCTTTTGGACTTCCTCCTGTGGTTATTGCTATTGCATCAAAGAATTGGACTCTTGTATTATCTTGATTAAAGGTAAGAGCGTATTTCTCTTCAAATGTAATTGAGCTTAAGTCTAGTGAGGTTTTTACAGATATTCCTAACTCTTTGGATAGCCTTATAAAACATTCGATTATTTCGTTTGAGTTCTGTGAAAGAGGGAAAACACAATCATCTTCCTGTGTAACTAATTTTATGCCCTTATCTTCAAACCACTTGTAGGTATCTAAATGGCTGAAGACCCTAAAGGCTCTCTTTAGTAATTTATCGCCACGAGGATATGCCTGATGAAGGGAATCGATACCAGCAAATGAATTTGTAAGATTACATCTTCCACCTCCAGATACCAATACCTTAGCTAAGACGTTGGTATTTTTTTCAAATATAGTTACGTTGATATTTGGAGATAATTGTTTAAGGTTTATTGCCAAGAAAAAACCTGCCGCACCCCCTCCTATTATGGCAATATTCATATAAAAATTTTATTTTCCTACGCAGAAGCGACTGAAGATGTTTCCTAAGATTTCGTCGGTGGTTACCTCTCCTGTTATTGTTCCAATATGGTATAGGGCTGTTCTAATATCTATTGCTATTAGGTCGCTTGGCATATTTTGAACAAAGCCATTCTCTACCGACTCAATAGATTCCAAAACCCTTATCATTGATTCGTAATGTCTTGAATTAGTTAATAAAACCTTATTTATAATATCGGCAGGATTAGCTATTGAAAGCATTTTTTTGCTTACCTCATCAATGTTTATATTCTTCTTTGCAGAAATAAATATTGGCTCAAGGTCTTGAAGATAATCATAAGTCTCCTTATCTACATCTATTGTATCGGACTTATTGATAAGTATTATTAAGTGCTTGTCGTTTAAATCAACATTTTTCTTTAGTTCAAGAATCTCCTTTTTGGCACCCTCTGGTGTTGTGTTCGCAATATCTATTAAATATAGAATTATCTTAGAGTTATTTACACTCTTATATGTTCTCTTTATGCCCTCAGTTTCAATTATATCTTCACTAGCACGAATACCGGCAGTATCAATAAAGCGAAACTCCACTCCTCCAATATTTACAGATTCCTCTATTGTATCTCTTGTTGTTCCCGCAATATCTGAGACAATTGCTCTTTCTTCATTTAGAAGCACATTTAATAGTGTTGATTTTCCTGCATTTGGTTTACCTATAATTGAAACGGGTACTCCATTCTTAAAGGCATTACCCAAAGAAAAAGAATTTACTAATTCAGAAACAATTGTCTTTATCTCATTAAGTGAGTTCTTTAGATGAGTTCTATCTGCAAACTCTACATCCTCTTCACTAAAATCAAGCTCAAGCTCCAATAAGGAAGCAATATCTAATAAATTCAATCTTAGCCTTGAAAGAGTTTGATGATAACCTCCACGAAGCTGTTTGAAGGCAAGTTCATGTGCAGCGGAATTATGAGAATGGATAATATCTGCAACAGCCTCGGCTTGTGAAAGATCTAATTTTCCATTAAGGAAAGCTCTTTTAGTATATTCTCCAGGGTTTGCAATCTTTGCTCCTGATTTTATCAAGGCTTGAATGGTTTGATTTTGGATATAAGTAGAACCATGAAGAGAAATCTCTACAGAATTTTCTCCTGTGTAGGAATGTGGAGCCTTAAATATTGTGCAAATACATTCATCAATAATCTTTCCATCAAAAACAATCTTTCCATAATGAGCAGTATGTGTCTTTGCAGCAAGTAATACCCTCTCTCCCTTTGGGTTTAAAAAAAGCCTGTCAACAATTTCTATTGCATCCACTCCTGAGACTCTTACAACAGAAATTGCACTCTCTCCCGCAGGGGTTGCTAAGGCACATATTGTTCCAAACTCTTCCATATTATATATTCTTAATATTATTTATTTCATCACGATAACGAGCTGCCGAAACAAAATCTAATTCCTTTACAGCCTCTTGCATTTTCTTTGTTAGTGTCTTTACAGCCTTCTGCTTATCTTTTTCAGAACGATAAATTACTGTTTGTTCATTTGCTGTTGAAACATCAAAATCTGGCTCATAATAACGGATATTTGTAGGAGGAAGAATTGCATGTTTTTCAACCTCTTCCAAAACAGCAGCCTGACCAAGAATATCTGAAATATTTCTTTTTATCTGCCTTGGGGTAATATTATTATCCTTATTATATTTTGATTGTTTTGCTCTATTTCTTTCATTTTCTGCAATAGCTCTTTGCATAGAACCTGTTATCTTATCGGCGTATAGTATTGCTTTTGAATGAGAATTTCGAGCAGCACGACCTATTGTTTGAATAAGTGCCTTGTCGGAACGAAGGAAACCCTCCTTATCTGCATCTAATATTGCTACCAAAGAAACCTCTGGAAGATCTAAACCCTCTCTTAATAGATTAACTCCAATAAGCACATCGAATACTCCTAGACGCAAGTCTCTCATTATCTCTACCCTCTCAAGAGTCTCAACATCTGAGTGAATATACTTATTTCTAATACCAAGATTGGATAGATAACGACTAAGCTCTTCTGCCATTTTCTTAGTAAGAGTAGTAACTAACACCCTCTCTCCCTTATCTACAACAATACTTATCTCCTCGAGTAAATCATCGACTTGATTCTTAGCAGGATGAATCTCTATAGGTGGGTCTAATAGTCCTGTTGGACGAATTATTTGTTCTACAATTACTCCATTTGCCTCCTCAATCTCGAAAGGAGAAGGTGTTGCAGAAATATATATAGTTTGATTCTGCAAGAACATAAATTCATCGAACTTTAGTGGTCTATTATCCAAGGCTGAAGGAAGACGAAATCCATACTCCACTAAGTTTTCCTTTCTCGACCTATCTCCTCCATACATTGCCCTAACCTGAGGAACTGTAACGTGAGATTCATCAATTACAAGGAGAAAATCATCTGGAAAATAATCCATAAGACAGAAAGGACGAGAGCCCTCTTTCCTTCCATCGAAATATCTTGAATAATTCTCAATTCCTGAACAATAGCCTAACTCCCTAAGCATTTCAAGGTCGTTATTTACCCTATCTTCAATACGTTTTGCTTCTAGATTTTTACCTATCTCTAGATAATAATCTCGCTGTTTAAACATATCTCTCTGTATCTCTAAAAGAGCTGTATTAAGTGTAGTTTTATTGGTAAGGAAATTACCTGCAGGATAAAGAACCAAATCATCTTTATATTCTATCCTCTTGCCAGTTACTGGGTCAAAACTCTCTAAACTTTCAATTTCATCGTCCCAAAAACATATCCTATACGCATAATCTGCATAGGCAGGATGAATATCTATAACATCTCCCTTTACTCTAAACTTTGCTCTTCCAAACTCCAATTCATTTCTCGAATAAAGAGCATCTACAAAACTAAGGAGCAAATCATTACGATTTATTTTTTGTCCTTTCTTTAAAGTTATTGTTCCCCTTTCAAAATCATCTGGATTACCTATACCATATATGCAAGAAACAGAGCTAACAACAATAACATCCCTTCTACCACTAAGTAGTGCTGAGGCAGCAGAAAGACGAAGCTTTTCTAATTCATCATTAACCTGAAGATCTTTTTCGATATATGTATTTGTATGCGCAATATAGGCTTCAGGCTGGTAATAGTCATAATATGAAACGAAGTATTCTACTGCGTTTTCTGGGAAAAACTGTTTAAATTCTCCATAAAGCTGAGCTGCAAGAGTCTTATTATGACTCATTATCAGAGTTGGTTTATTCACCCTTTGGATTACATTTGCTACGGTAAAGGTTTTTCCGCTACCAGTAACACCTCGTAAGACCTGAGAAGGGTTGCCCTCGTTCAAGCCTTTTACAAGCTGATCTATTGCCTCTGGTTGATCTCCCGTTGGCTGAAACTCCGACTTTAATATAAAATCCATAAGACTATTAATCAAAAAACATTATGCAAAAATACTGATTAATTACGAGAAAATACCCTACAAAAATCCTCTAAGGGCAAAACCAGAAAAATAAAGGAAGGAAAAATAAAAATATCTCAGAGAAAAAAACATTTATCGGAGGGATAAATAAATATTTAGGAGGGATAAATCTAAAAAGACTGCCATAAATTAATAACAGAAGGGGGTAAAATCACAATACTTACAATTTGATTCAGATTTTCTTCTTCTATAGAACTCATTATCCATATTAATGGTAAGAAGTTCCTGAAATAATAGTCTTAGATTTTCATCAAAATCATTATGAAAAGGATAATAGTCTAATAACTCAACACCCTTATCTTCATTAATATCATTCTTAATAAGAATATTTGAAGAATACTCTCCCTTGACATAGCTCTTAATATAGATTAGTTCTGGTTTTATTGATTTGAATTTTAGATTAGTAATTTTCTTTAACTCCTCAGGATTATCAGTCAATAACCAAGAGTAGTATAGGGTTTGAAATATATAGCCCTCTCTTTTTTCATTATTAACCTCTTCATTACCCTCCATATCTAAAAGATTTTCCTTTGCAAATAATTCAGAAATTGATGGAGCCTTCTTCGGATCTATCTTCTTTGGGTTACTTGTCTTATAATCTAATACCCTTAATACACCATCCTTATAATCTATTCTGTCTATCTGTCCTCCTGCCACTATACCATCAATACTCTTTATTACATTTTCCTCCATTGCTATCATAATAAAGGGTGCATAATCATAATCCATATCTAATAGATTATAGATATACCTCTTTATTACCTCTAATTGAATATATTGAGATTGGTTTAGTGATAGCAATTCCTTATGTTCTTTTTTAATATCCAAGAACTGATTCTGAAGTTCCCACCTAACAATATTATCTATCTTATCCTTATCTTTTCTAATTTGGTCTATGTCCTCTTTAGTTATCTCTGTATTTTTACCTATCCTACCTAAAAGCTCTTCATATATAGCTTTAGCACTATGGTGAAAAACATTACCAAAATCAATAGGAGTAAGTTCATCATCATATCTATCTGGAGCCTCTACTTTAGCAAGCTTTGAGAGATAAAACATAAATGGACAATCAAGATAGGTATTAAGATAAGATGCTGAGAGAAATTCCTTCTTAAGAATTTTATCAATATGTGTACTATGTTTCTTTATTTCTATATCTTGAGATTGAGGAATGCCTATCTTCGAAGCAAGTGTCTTATATTTGAATTCTTTAAGTTTTTCATAATCTTCAATACTTTGAAACTCTATCCTTACTTGTTGCAAAAATCTTGATAGCTCCTTTTTCTTGGAAGTTGAAGATGTAGAATTATAAATAAAGTGTAAGGACTCTGACCTATGGAATAATCTATAGAAATAATAGGCAAAGACCGATATTTTTCTTTGAATTGTTGTTAGGTTATAAGCGCTTCGGATTGAGAAAGGAATAAAAGAATTCTCTCCTGAAACATTTGGAATAAAGTCATCATTTGCAGAAAGCATTAGTATGTACTTAAAGTCAAGATTCCTACTTTCTAATAGTCCCATAATCTGAACTCCATTTATTGGATCTCCTTCAAATGGTATCTTTATACTTCTTAACTCAGAGAGTATAATCTTATGGAATAACTTATTATCAATACTTATCTCCGATTTCTCAATAATATCATTTAATCTGTTTAGAGATATATTTATCCTATAAAGTATTTCTGACAAAACTTCTTCAATTGCATTCTTGTCTACTCTCTTTTTCTTTATATTTAAGATTGCAACCTTCTTTATTATCAATTGAAGCGCCTCTATTATTTCCTTTGGCGAACTCTTTGACTCTAATAAATCGTCAAACCCAAGTTCCATTCGCTTATCCTTGTTAAGATAAGACACTCTATCATTTTTAAGTTTATCTATCTTGGCTTGAAGTCCTCCTTCTTGATTACTCCAATATGGATGCTCAATAAATGGCAGGAGTTTAACTAATCTTGAATTAGAATTTTTCTTTAGAGTATATTGATAATCTAGATATGCACTTATTAAACCGTACAATGGTGTTGATTGAAACTCATATCCCATTGTTATATTCACTCTTATCTTATCTTTTCCTACAATATCAGGCAACGCCTTGAGAACAGACGGTAAAAGAGCTTCGTTTCCTAAGATTATAGCAATATCTGATTGGCAAATATCTCCACTAGTTTGGTTCTCAATAAGAGAAAACCATTCTTTTATATACCCTACCTGAGCATTTTCACTTGGAGATTTTATAACCTCTATATCCTGTTTTGTTGTAGAAATAAGATTTGCTTCAACCTTATAAGTTTCTGGCATAGGAAAATTACTAAGATTTTCCCTCATAAAATGACCAGCCTCTTGTTTGTTATCCTTTAGATAATAATCATCATAATCCCAATAGAAGCGAGTAAAATAAGTTTGTTTAATAAAACGAAATATCTCCTGCTCTACCTTATTTAATACATTGAACCCAATTATACAGTATCTATCAATTTGCTTAATATCCTCATCTATTTCAATATGAGAAAAACTCTCCACAACATTTCTATATAACATTCCAGAGTATCCAATACCTCTTTCAAATAGCCTCTTCTTAAACTCAGTATAAATATCATATAAACAATTCCATATAGCAACAAACTGTCTATTTAACTGACTTGGATTTTCTTTAAAACCATTAAAAAAGTTTTTTAATACTTCTTTTTGGTCATCACTTAGAAAATCAAATTGAGAATCATAAGCCTTATATTCTTGAATATTCCTAAATAATATCTTTGCATCTGCAAGATTCTTATCTAAATCATCAAAATCGCTCAGAAGCATCTTACCCCAGTAGTAGAAATTATCAAAGTTTTCCTTAGCCTGATCATTTTCCACTGGATTAGCCTTATAAAATATATCTAAGTAAACAATATATAGGTTATAAATAAGTGTAAGCTCATCGGCAATATTAAGCCTTGAGTATTTATTTACGAAATCACTTATAGTAAAATAATTAGGAGAAAAAAAAGGTTTTTGAATATTCTCATAAAGAGAATCATTAAAAAAAGTAATAGCCCTCTTATTAGGAAAGATGATATTTAGGTTAGAAAAATCATAATCAAATTCCTTTGCAATATCATCTGCTACATTATAAATAAAAGAATTTTTATTCATAATACTCTATCTTAATACCTCAATAGTACCTATTAAATCAACTTCTTTCCTTGGTCTTTTACCTGTAAACCTATAAAAATAAGTTCCTGATGCTATATTGTTTGCTGGAGCCCAAAAATCTTTTTCAGACTGAATGTTCTTCATAGAGTAAACAAGCTTACCCTGTCTATTGTATATTATTAATTCATTTTCTGGAAAGGCGTCTTGTTTAACTAGATTATGTATTTCAAAGACATCATTCTTCCCATCACCATTAGGAGTTATTACATTGGGAATCATAATATAATTGACCTGTAAGTCTAGGTAAATAATACTATCACAACCTAGATATGTTTTTAATTCTTGTGCATATACTCCTGTTTCTGTTTCCTTAAATCCAAATTTATTATAAGTTTCTCCCTTATATATTTCTGTTTTAATAGTATCATGATAAGTTGGATTGACAAAAAGATTATAAGTCAAAACACTATCACAACCATATATTGTACTTAAGTTCTTAATATATACGCCTGCTGTATCCACAATAAATCCCTCATAATCATCACCCCTGCAAACAGTATCGTAAGTTGTAGAATAATAAGGATTTCTTACAGTTAAATCCAAAACAGTTATACTATCACAATCTAAAAATGTGGTATCATTATGTATAAAAATACCTGTACTATTCTCAGAAAACCCATATTGATTATAAGTTTGACCATCACAAATATCTACAATAATAGTATCAAAATAAGTAGGATTAACCGATAAATCAAGAACAGTAATACTATCATCACCTAAATATGTTGTATCACTATGAATATAGGTTCCAGTTTGACTCTCAGAAAAACCATATTGATTATATGTATTCCCATCACAAATAGAGGCATGAATAGTATCTGTATCAAAAAAATTACTTAATAAAGAACTAGCGCTCACCTGATTAAGTGAGAAAAGAGTTAGGATAAATATTATGTATAGGAATCTTCTCATTTGCCGTATAATTAACGTGCAAATTTACAAAAATAGTTTATCTTTCTATCTTATTACTTCTATTATTCCTAAATAGTCTATGTTTTTATCTGGGCGTTTGCCAATGAAACGGAAGAAGTATGTCCCAGTTGGGGATGCGGTTGATTGTGGATTCCAATAATCCTTTACTGAATTAATATTCTGCTTGGAGTAGATTAACTTCCCTTGACGATTAAAGATTATCAGCGAGTTTTCAGGGAAAGCATCCTGGTCAAGAAGGTTATGAATAGAGAAGACATCGTTAATCCCATCACCGTTTGCAGTAACTACATTAGGAAATAATACATTGTCTACTTGTAGATCTAAATTCAGAACACTATCACATCCATGTATAGTTTTAAGGGCATGAGTATAGAAACCCTTAGTTGATTCATTAAACCCATGAAGGTTATACACACCACCCTTATATATCTCAGCAAAGATTGTATCCGTAAAGGTAGGATAAACAAAGAGATTAACAACAATAATACTGTCACACCCATTAATCCCTTGCAGAACAGAATTATAAACACCGGTAGTGTCAGCATCAAGACCATGCTCCGTGTAGGGAACATTGTCACATGTAAAGGCATAGATTGTATCGCTAGTATAGTGCTTCTTCACTGTAAGAGTAAGGTAAACCGTGCTATCACACCCAAAGGTCGACTGAAGGTAGAGAATGTAATTCCCACTCTGGTCAATGTAATAGCCCTGACCGTCAATTGGCTCATTATCACAAATAGTATCCACGATATTTACACTGTCCCAGATTGGATGAACATATACATCCTTTAGAGCACGATTAATACAACCCGAGGTATCAATTAAGTAAAGACAATAAGTATTGCTCACCGTTGGAGTAAGACTAATCGATTTTGTAGTATCGCCAGTGTTCCAAATATACTCCCCAGTCAAACTAGAGGTAAGAACAGTTCCCTCTCCAATGCAAAGAGATGAATCGCCAATAATCACAAGGCTTTGCCCATCTTTCGCAAGGTGAATTATCTTATCAATAGTGTCAGCACACTCGAAATTACCAACCGAAGCAATAAGCCTCACCTTATAATCGCCAGCAGTAGAGAACTTCCGAGTAGGACTATACTGATCTATAATAACTCCATCCTCAAACACCCATTTCGCAGCATCACACGGCTCACCATTAGGTGAAGGAGTAGAACCATTATACGAAACAGTGCTTATATTATTAAACTTCACAACAAAGGCACAGTCCTCAATAGTATATGTATAATTAAAATCAGCAATAGGAAACTTCCTCCCACCGTAAGCATTCAGAATAAAACTACAAGAAGGGTTCTCTAAAGAAGAAACCTCGCAAAAGTAACTAAGCGTGCTATCCACCACAACATCCAAAGACCTATTTGTAGAGAGAGTAAGGGAAGTATCAGAGGAAGAATACCAACGATAACTAAACCCAATTGGAGCAGTAAAAGTATTAGTGCTAGTCTCACCACAGCTAGAAGAAAGCAAAGCTTGGGTAGCACAAGAGAGAGCAAAATAAGCGTAACCAAAATGACCACCCTGCTCACAGTCATAGGTAGTAAGCCTAATGTTGATAACCTTATCGTGATACTTAGCAAGGTCAAATCCCACTGTAGTCCAGTCCTTCCAAATAATATTAGTGTCAGCAACCGAATGCCAAAGCGCAGAGCTATCGGCATAGAAGTCAGCCTCACCACAAACAGAATCAATGTACGAAAGGTTTTCGTCCAATATCTGTAGAGTAAAGCGAGGTTGCTCCGTAATGGAATGATTCGGGTCTTGGAAGACAATAGCGTACTTTAGAATCATAAGGGAGAAATTGTTCGTATCCACATGGTAACGATAAGTAATACTCTCCGCCTCACTACCAGCAAGGGAGTTACCCAGCCTAACAGATGCCTTCTCCCCAGGAGGAACAGTAGAAAGTTGATTACCTGTTCTCGGATCCTTCTCGGAAATATCATAATGCACAGTATGTCGAGAGTAGATATTATTGTATCCATAGTCAACCAAACCACCAACAAGGTAAGGGTTAGAGTAATCACCATACGTCGGGATATTACTAGTGCTCTTTAGGTTGGTATAGTCCAGACAATTACCAGAAGAGGGCACATTTATAAGAACCATCTTCGAAGCGCAGCCAATCTTAAGGCTATCGCAAAGGGAGTGAACCCAAATCTCATAATACCCAGTCTGAGTCAGACCAGATATAGTATGATAATAAGTATAGCTAGTGTCAATATAACTGGTAGCAGAGTTCCTTAGCCTATACTGAATTATCCACCCAGGGGAGTAAGGGTCAATGTCCCAAGAAAGAGATATACTATTATCGGTAATATTCGTAATCTGAACATTCTCAGCTACCGGACAATGACAAGGAGTCTTATAATCAACCTCAAGAAAGTTACAGTAATGACCAGCAAAGGAAGTGTCGTAATTAGGCAAGCAATCCTCATAAACCCTCACCTTATAGTTAGTGGCAGAGGAAAGACTCTTAAAGGTCGCAAAGTTATCGTAAGATAGGTAGGAGTAAATAGGAATATAGCCCTGGTAAAGCTGAACGCGCCAAACAATCGACGTATCACTCTCAGACCAAGCAAAATATATAGAGTCCGAACCCACACTAGCACTGGAGTAAAGAGGCTTCTTACAAGGGCACATCGTATAGGAAGCAACCATAATCGCATTACAGTCGTCCCCATTGTTATGGCAGTCGTTCCAAACCTTGATATGGTACTCCGTATCGGGGTCAAGCCCACCAAAACCCACATAAGGATTAGTCGTAGTCCCAGAGTCAATAGCCTGACCTTCATGGATAAGCTCATAACTCCAAATTATATTAGTGTCCGTCTCAGACCAAGCAAGAGAAACTGTATCTACTCCAGAACCCTTTATAAAACCAAAGGGCTGAGGGCACTCGCACTGAATCCAACACTTAATAGGAAGAGGTGGCATGCAGGTAGACTCCAACGTATCGCAAGGGGTATAGATCCTAACCCCATACTTTTGGCAGTGGATTAGGCTATCAAGAACTAGGAAATTAGTATCGGAGAACTCCGTCTTAGTGCTGTCAAGGAAATGGCAAGTAGCGTCAACCTCCCCATACTCTAATATCCACTTCGTTGAGTCGCTGCCACCCTGCCAAGAGACAAGAGCAGTCGTCTCCGTAGTGGGCTTAACCGAAACATTATAAGCCTTATCCGGACAGTTACTATACTCAGAGATAACAAAAGCAAAGCCAGACTTAGGGCTATCGGTGTCGACCGTAAACTTAATGGTCACAGGTCCCGACGAGGAACATAGCACCAAACCCTGAGCGGAAAAATACCCATTGTAAAGAACGTTAGACGAACTTGTATCGCCGTCATAGATAATTATACGAGAAAAGTTCGGAGCCTCAAGGTCGTGAGAGCCCGTTAGCCTTATCTTAGCCCCAGGCGTAACGGGATAAATCGTAGTCCTAGCATTAACCCTCGTAGAGTAGTTGCCGCTAGCTCCCCCATCGTCGTAAAGAGTTCCCGTCTTGGTATGTATCTCCTTATATCCAGAAGTAGGCATAAGGAATGTCTGCGAAAAGAGATTAGTTGCACTTGCAACCAAAAGGAAGAGGACTGCGGTGAAAAGCTTTCTCATTATACTAGGGGTTAATCCAGTGCAAATATAACTAAATATCAGTAATTTCAACAATCTTTGAAGAAAAATTGCCCTCCGAGTAGCTTACAAACCACAGAAAGCCACGAATATTGGAGAAATTCATAGTGCGCAGAAGCTCCGCATAACCACCAAGCTGCTTAGTGTACTTATCCATAGACTCCATCCCTTGGGCAAACTTGTAATCCAGGATAATCGTCTCATCCGTCCCAATCATTAGGCGGTCAGGGCGAGAGGAAACAACGTAATCCTGCTTATGGATAATCGAACTCTCGTTAAGAGTGCGGTAAGTGCCGTCGAACCACGACTTAGCCTCTTCTTGCTCAAGCATCTTACGGATAATATCCTCAAACTCTACCTTATACTCAGAGGTAAACTCACCATCAATAAAGCTCCTTTCCAAGGCCTTGTCCGCATCGCTAGCGCACTCAATGTTCGAAAGGATATTATGGAGGATAATCCCTTTTAATCTGTTTGGGAGTTGGGGGTTTGGGGTTTGAGTTTCATTATTATCAGACGAAATTAGGGCAGAGACAAACTCCTCTGCCTTCTTGGTTTGAGCAAAGATAATGTCGGCATCCTGCCACGAGAGTTCCATATACTCCCTCTGACCGTCCTGCTTGAAGATGTTATTGTGGCTGGACTTAGTCTGAGAGTGCTCAAGAGGAGTGGCATTGCCAAGGGATAGGAAATAACTATTATCATCATCCAGAGAGAAATCATTATAGTTCGTCCCAACTGTGTGATACAGAAACTCCGAAACATTTAACTCCCTGCCAAAACAAAATTCTCCCTTGTCGTTCTCCTTATAGTTACCCAGAATACTCAGAGCCTGCTTTGCACGGGTAAGGGAGACATATAGAAGGTTTAGATTGTCCACCACCTGTTGCTTAAGCTCCGCCTCGTAATCCTCCTCGAAAAGAGAATTTTGCATAGAGGAAAGCCTAACGGGCAGAAGCGGAACCTCGTCGAAACCCTCCGGAGACTCAACCCACAGCTCCGTTCTTGCAGTATCGGTAAAGCTCCATGAGGCGAAAGGAAGGATAGTTATAGGAAACTCCAATCCCTTTGACTTATGTATAGAGATAAGGCGGATACCCTCAAGGCTCTCCCCAGAAGGTATGGACTTATTGCAAAGACTCTCAGTCCAAAACCTAAGGAAGTTGCCAAGACTCTGACCATGATTCCTCGAATACTCCTGAACCTCGTCCAGAAAGGCATAGACAAAGCCCGCATCCTCCTTACGCTCAGACAAACCCAGCATCTGCACAAGGTAAATCACAAGGTCGGTGAGCGGTTTGCGAGAGAGCTTGTCCCTATCCGAAAGCCACTCAAGCTCCTTTGAAAGAGAGCTAGCCTTAGTCAAATCCTCATCAAAGACCTCCTCAGAACTCTTGGAGAAAAGCTTAATCTTGGTAAGAGCCAGCGTGTTGTTCTTGTCCTCAATGTACTCTAATGCAGAGATAAGCAGAGAGACACTAGGCGAGGACGAGAAGTAGAAAGCCTCATCGCTGACAACGTCAAACGAATACTTAGTGTTAGGATTCGCCTTTCTATGCTCAGCAAGGTAAGTGGCAACCTGCCTAATCTCCTTGTTGAAACGAAGAATCACCGTTATATCGCTTGCAGCAAAACCCTTATCTTGGTAGTACTCAATCTCTTTCACTAGAGCCTCCAGCAAAATTGGGCTGCCCTCACTCCTACTCTTTGCCTCCAAAAGTCTAATACGAACCTCTCCAGTCTCTTTACGCTTAATTGGAATTTGAACACTATCAGAAAAAACCTCTACTATCTCAGCCCTACTCTCATCACAAAGCTTCTCCAGAGCACGAGGACTATTTAGGAACATAGAAATGCTGGAGAAAAGAGAGTTATTAAAGGAGATAATCTCCTCACAGGTACGGTAATTATGAGTGAGGTTAACCACCCTCGGAGTGCGAGGATTCAACCTCTGAGAGGGCGTAATTCCCTTCTCGATACCTGCAAGCAGACTCCAGTCGCCATTGTTCCAACGATAGATGCTCTGCTTCACATCCCCAACGATAATAGACCGATTCTGATTGTCGTAACTCTCCGAAAGAAGAAGCTGGAAGTTCTTCCAATTTACCTTGGACGTATCTTGGAACTCGTCAATCATTATGTAACGAAGGTTAGACCCTATCTTCTCGAAGATAAACGAAATGTCGCTACCATTCTCCGAAGATACCATACTGGCAAGCAAGGTCGCAGTGTCGCTAAGTAGGAAGGCATTCTCCTCACGCAGAATCTCCCTACGATGCTTAGCAATCTCGACAAGAAGACCTAACGAGTCAATCTGCGAGAGAGCAATCTTACAGGTGTTAAATATCCTCTCGTTTTGTTCGCAGTAAGTCGTAGCACGGCTAAGCAAAGGAATGAAATACTCTCTTGCCAACGCATTATGGAAAAAGGACGTCTTATTCTTAGGAAACCACTTCGTATCTTCATTCAACGCATCATAAACACGTTTTCCCGAAAGGCTAATATCCCCAGACTTAAGCTTAAGAATAGCACCTGCCACTCCACTCTTGCCATAGGAAAAGCTATCAACAGTTAGCGAATTCTTAATAAGTATAGACTCAAACTCATAACCAAAGGACGTTATCTTAACAAGAATAGACTCCATCTTAGAAAAGACATCCCTCCTATAACTCTCCAGAGCCGTCAGCTCCAGACTCTTGGTCAGCCTCCCTTCAAACTCCTTGAACTTCTCCTTGGAAAGATGTTTCGCAAAACTCTTAAGAGACTCCTCTATATTCCACCTACGTCCCTCCTCGATGTTCTTAAATATCATGTCCATATACCACGCCTTAAGCGCCTTATCCTCGGAAGTACTCTCAATTATCCTATCCACAGCCTGAGCTACAACCTCCGTATCCTCGATAAGAAGATTGTAACTCGAACCAATGCCCAACTCCCTCGACATATTGCGAAGCACCCTCTGAAAGAAGCTATCTATCGTCTCAATATTAAAGTACGAGAAGTCGTGAAGAATATTCGAAAGGGCAGTATCGGCAGACAAACGCACAGTCTCCTGGGAGAAATTATCACCACGCTCAAGGCTAAGAGAAATTATCCTCTCCATCTCCCCCTTGCAATAGTCCAAACCTCTACTAAGCCCATACAGAAGCGAAAGTAACCTATCCTTCATCTCAGCGGTAGCCTTGTTCGTAAAAGTAACAGCAAGGATATTCCTATAGTTAAAGGAGTTCCCCACCCTAAAACCAGTCTTCGTAATAATGCGCCTATTCTCCACAATATCCTTGTCAACCAGAAGATAAACATACTCCACCACCAGCGCAAAGGTCTTGCCACTACCCGCAGAGGCCTTATAGACAATCAGATTATTCATAAACTAAGTTTTAAAGTTACCATACTCCACAAAATATTAGCTATACTCCACAAAATATTAGCTATACTCCGCAAAATTTAAACTATATGGAGCAAAGATACAAATAAACTTTTTTCTACAGCACTCAAACTTTTTGCCACTATATTCGTTTAACTTCTAAAGATAGTAAACCGAAGGCTAAGAATACTTGAAGAAGAGAAAAAAATCTTCAAACAAAATCCCACAATATTTAAACGAAAAAAAGACGCCGTCCAAATTCACTCAGACGGAGTCCAACTACGCTCAGACGGAGTCCAACTACGGAGCATTGTTTTTAATCCCCCTTTCACACCACTAGAGAGCAGTTTAGAAATATCTATATTTCAGTAAATTCTATATACACACCGCCTAGTTTTGCTTAGAAGAAATCCAGTAAAAAACAGACTCCGTCCCATTACGCTCAGACGGAGTCTAAATTCACTCAGACGGAGTCCCACCACGGCGGCACTCCGTCCTAGTGTTCTAATACTCGGTTTGAGTACATAGAAATCTAGTTTTAGTACATTGAAACTTAGTTTAAACACTCCAAAACTCCGTCTGAATGTACTCAGGTTAAGTTTAACATAGTTTAACTTTACTTTCGTTGCAGTTCTCGTTTATTTGAGTACATTTGCAGCAACTTAAGGTATAATTAAAGTAAATGTAAATAAATTATAAACTAATACCATTAAAGTATGATTTGGTTGAGAAAGATTAAGAAGTTAATTACTACTGGTTACAATCCGGGCGAGAAGTATATGGCTCAGATTGTTCGCACTCCGAATATGTCCCAGGACGAGCTGGAGCAACGTATTGCCAACGCAACGTCGATGACTGCCGGCGATGTGTCGAATGCTCTTAAGGCGTTTGCTTATGAGCTTGGTATGTCGGTGGCTAACGGTCGTGGGGTGGTGACCTCTGTCGGTACGTATCAAGTGCAGCTCAAGGTGAAGGCGGTGAGTACTCTCGAGGAGGTGACTACCGACACTGTGGAGAAGATTAATATTCGTTTCTATCCGAATAAAAGTCTTCAAAAGGCGTATGAGAAAGCTGGCAATCACCTTTCTTTCGTTGAAACTACGATAGAAGAACCCGTACCGGTTCCCTAATACAACAAAACTCAGTCTAAGTAAAACGAAACGTAAGACCAGTTAAACAAGACTTCGTCTAAGTAAAACGAAAGTTAATCTAAGTAAAATGAAAAGCAAAAGGGGCAAGATTGGATAATCTGCCCCTTTTGTTATATTACGTTTGGTTGTTGTCGGATTTCGTCCTAGTACATTCCGCCCATGCCTCCCATTCCTTGGGCTGGCATTGCTGGTGCTTCTTCCTTGATGTCTGCCAACACGCATTCGGTTGTTAGTATCATAGCGGCGATTGATGCTGCGTTCTCTAAGGCTACTCTTGCTACCTTGGTAGGGTCGATTACTCCGGCTAAGTGTAGGTCTTCGTAGACTTCGGTTCTTGCATTGAAGCCGTAGTCTCCTTGTAGTTCTTTTACCTTGTTTACTACTACGGAGCCTTCCATGCCTGCGTTAGCGACGATTTGGCGTAGTGGTTCTTCGAGTGAGCGTCTTACGATTTGGATTCCTGTTGTCTCGTCTTCGTTCTCGCCTACTGCTCCGTCAAGTGAGGATATTGCTCTGATGTATGCGACTCCTCCCCCTGGGATTATTCCTTCTTCGAGTGCGGCTCTTGTTGCGTGGAGTGCGTCGTCGAATCGGTCTTTCTTCTCCTTCATCTCTACTTCGGAGGCTGCTCCTACGTAGATTACGGCTACTCCTCCTGCGAGTTTGGCTAAGCGTTCTTGGAGTTTCTCCCTATCGTAGTCAGACGTAGTCTTTTCTATCTGAGCCTTGATTTGGTTGACTCTGCCTGCTATCGTAGCTTTCTCGCCTGCTCCACTGACGATGGTGGTATTGTCTTTGTCTACGGTAATCTTTTCTGCGGTTCCAAGCATCTCTAGTCCTGCTTCGTCTAGCTTGTATCCCTTTTCTTCTGAGATTACTGTGCCTGCGGTTAGGATTGCTATGTCTTCAAGCATTTCTTTTCTTCTGTCACCGAAGCCTGGTGCCTTTACGGCTACTATCTTTAGGGAGCCTCTCAAACGGTTTACTACTAGGGTTGCTAGTGCTTCGCCGTCAAGGTCTTCTGCTATGATTAAGAGTGGACGTCCTGTCTGTACTACCTTCTCTAGTACTGGTAAGAATTCCTTCATGTTGGATATCTTCTTGTCGTAGATAAGTATGAAGGGATTTTCGTAGACTGTCTCCATCTTTTCTGTGTCTGTTACGAAATAAGGTGATAGGTAGCCTCTGTCGAATTGCATTCCTTCTACAACTTTTACGGTTGTTTCCAGACCTTTTGCTTCTTCGATGGTGATTACTCCTTCTTTCTTCACAGTGTCCATAGCTTCTGCTATCATTCGTCCAATGAACTTGTCATTATTTGCCGAAATAGAGGCTACTTGTTCTATCTTTTCTTTTGCGTCTCCTATCTCACGAGATTGCTTCTTAAGGTCAGCGATAACTAGTTCTACTGCCTTGTCGATTCCTCTCTTTAGATCCATAGGGTTTGCGCCTGCGGTCACATTCTTTAGCCCTGTGTTTACGATGGCTTGTGCTAGTACTGTTGCGGTGGTTGTGCCATCTCCTGCTTGGTCTGCGGTTTTTGAGGCTACTTCCTTAACAAGCTGTGCTCCCATGTTTTCTATTGGGTCTTTAAGCTCGATTTCTTTGGCTACCGTTACACCGTCTTTAGTGATATGAGGAGCGCCAAATTTCTTATCAATAATAACGTTTCTTCCCTTTGGTCCTAGGGTTACCTTAACTGCGTTAGCTAATGCATCCACTCCACGACGTAGTTGTTCTCTCGCTTCTACGTTATATACTATATCTTTTGCCATAATGTTAATCTTATTGTTTTATGATTTAACTTAGTTTTCTTTTTACTTCTTTCTAGTTACTTTGAACTTAGTCCTAGTTTCTTAGATGATTGCGTAGATATCGCTTTCTTTCATTATTAGGTAGTCTTCTCCATCGATATTGATCTCGGTTCCTGAGTACTTACCGTATAAGACTTGGTCTCCAACTTTTAATGTCATTGGCTCGTCTTTCTTGCCCACTCCGACTGCAATTACTTCCCCTTTGACTGGTTTTTCCTTTGCTGTGTCTGGAATGATGATTCCTGCCACTGTCATTTGCTCTGCCGCTGCTGGTTTTACTAAAACTCTGTCAGCTAATGGTTTTACATTAATACTTGCCATAATTCGTAATTTGTTTATATTATTTATTGTTTTGATTGAATATTTTCGCTTCTTGATACAGAAAAAAACATGCCAGATGGTTTGCGTTCTATTTATCTGACAAAAAGTCAGCAAATATATGAATTATTTTCATAAAAAAAGAGTTGTCTGAATAAGACAACTCTTAAAAAACCAAGTTATGAAAAAATAATTATAAAAATTATTGTTGAATTGGGGTTGCAGCTGGTGCTGTTGGTGCTGAAGGAATGTTAGTCTTCGCTGCGTTTGGATTAAGTTCTGTTTTTGTTTTTTCTGAAACGTTTTTGTTTGGAACTACTGCTGTAGCTGCAACACATAAAACTAATAAGGCGATTGCTAGTCCCCATGATGCTTTTTCTAGAAAATCTGCTGTTTTTCTTACGCCCATTATCTGGCTTTGTGCTTGGAAATTTGCAGCTAAACCACCACCTTTACTGTTTTGTACTAATACTACAACTGCTAAAAGTAAACAAACTACTAAGATTAAAATTGAGATTGCTACGAACATATTTTTAAATGTTTTATTTAATTGTTTTCTTCTATTTTCTGAATTTGGTTTGCAAAATAAACACTTTTTTCTGGATTGACCAAAATTAACTGCCTATAAATTTTAATTGCTTTATCTTTATGCCCTTGCTTTAGGTATATATTAGCCATGGTTTCTGTGACTATTTTAAACTCATCCTTCACTGACCCCTTAACTACATCTATAATGCTTACGTTTTCCAATGCATTGTTCCTAATATTGTTTACCTTTGGGTTTTCTATCTGCAGAAATCTTTCTATCAATTCTGCCTTTGTTGGATTGTCGCTAAGGTCTGGCTCTGTATAGGAATCTATCTCTTGAATAATATCATGTATTTGAGGTTTGATATTTTCAACATTATACGCCTTCCTGAGTTCTTCAATCTTATTATTAATTTCTTGAAGTTTATTATTCGGGCTTGCTTTAGCCACCTGAGGTTCTAAGACAGGGGTGTTTGTCTGAATTATTTCCTTTAGTTTTAATCTATCTGGAACATAAACGGATGCTAAATGTAGGGAGTCGTTGAGATTTTGATTTCTAAGGCTCTTTATTGATTTTGCCTTATATATATATAGTAAAGAAAAATATGGATACTTATCTATCAAACGCGAAATTGTCAATTGAGTCTGAAGATCAAACTCTTCATCCCTTAACTGCATCAACCTGTTTATATAGTGCTTATCCATTTATTCTATCGAATTAATTTATTAAAATGAACTTGCAAATATAAATCAATCTTTTGAATTGCTAAAGATTAGAAGGAAAATAATCGCAAAAAATAAAAAAATGCTGTATTTATTTGCTCAATAAAAAAAATATTGTAATTTTGCAGCTCGAAAAACAGAAACAAAGTAATAAGATGAAAAGAACATACCAACCTTCACGCAGAAAAAGAATCAACAAACACGGATTCAGAACAAGAATGGCTTCAGCTAATGGACGTAGAGTTTTAGCTAATCGTCGTCGTAATGGAAGAAAAAAACTTACTGTTTCTGACGAAAGATAGGATTTATTCTTAGATTCAAGATAAGATTTTTATATTAAGAAGCAATTGTTTTATATTAGACAATCGCTTCTTTTTTATTTGTAATAAGCAATATACTTTCAACAATGAAACAAAAAAGACAGAGAAGCCAAGAGATTATTGAAAAGGTAGAAATAATTGAAGCCGCAGCCGAAGGAAAGGCTATTGCTAAGATTGAGAATATGGTTATTTTTGTGCCTTTTGTTGTGCCTGGAGATATTGTGGATGTACAAATTATCAAAAAGAAGAAAACCTTTGCCGAGGGTAAGGCTATTTACTTTCATAAGCATTCTGACCTAAGAGTTGAGGCCCAATGTCCTCATTTTGGGGTTTGTGGTGGATGTAAATGGCAAACCATGAGGTATGAGTCTCAACTACATTATAAAAACAAACAAGTTATTGATAACCTTGAAAGAATTGGGCATATTAATTGCTCTGGTGCTTTTCCTATTATTGGTTCTGAAAAACAATTCTTCTATCGTAATAAATTAGAATATACTTTCTCATCAAAAAGATGGTTTACCGAGGATGAAATAAAAACCCTTGAACCAAATTCTCCTCGTTATGGTTTTGGTTTCCATATTCCAAGCTTCTTTGATAAGGTATTAAATATTGATTATTGTGCTCTTCAAAGAGAACCTTCAAATCTTATACGTAATTTTATTAGAGATTATTCCTTAGAAAATAATCTGAGCTATTATGATATTCGTAATCACGAAGGATTGCTTCGAAATGTAATAATTAGAACTACTTCTGTCGATGAGATAATGGTTATTGTTGTATTTGCTCAAGAAAGCGAAACAATCTCTCCTATGCTTGATGCAATTTCTACAAAATTCCCTGAGATTACATCTCTGATGTATTGTGTAAATACTAAGTTTAATGATACACTTTACGACCAAGAAATAATTGTTCATAAAGGAAAAGACCATATGATTGAATTTATGCCTTCTTTTAGGGGAGATAGAGACAACCTGAAATTCAAAATTGGTCCTAAATCATTCTACCAAACAAATTCAGAACAAGCTTTCGTTCTATATAGCAAGGCTGCTGAAATGGCAAATTTAAAATGTGAAGATATTGTTTATGATCTATATACAGGAACAGGTACTATTGCTAATTTTATTGCTCCTTACGTTAAGAAAGTAATCGGGATTGAATATGTTGATGATGCCATTAAGGATGCAAGAATAAATTCAAAAGAAAACAACCTTTCAAATACTGTTTTCTACGCAGGGGATATGGCTAAGGTGTTAACCGAAGATTTTGTTAAAGAAAATGGAAGTCCAGACCTTATCATTACTGACCCTCCAAGGGCTGGTATGCATGATAAGGTTATTGAACAATTACTTAATATTGAGGCTAAAAAAATAGTTTACATTAGCTGTAATCCAGCAACTCAAGCAAGGGATGTAAGTTTATTGATGCAAAAATATTCTGTGGCAAGCATACAACCCGTAGATATGTTCCCTCATACTCATCACGTAGAAAATATTATAGAACTTATTCTAAATAAGTAAAGAAAATATATCTATATATATTCTGATTATTTGTTTTTTTCTTTCTGTTATTGGCTATTTTTTTGTACTTTTGCTTCTCAGAATTTTTTAAATAATAATGGATCAGGATAATAATAAAAATATAAATACTAATAACTCTCAAATTACTGAGCGTTTTATTTCTTTAGAACGTATTATTGCCTCAAAAAACAAAAAGCTACTCAAAATAATCCCAAAATTCTCTCTTAATTGGTTTAAAAGATTAATCCATCTTGATGAAATAAATAGTGCTATTTATCGTCATAGAGATATTATTGGTTCTCGATTTGCAACCGCTATAATTGAAAAAGATTTTGGGGCTAAGGTTGAGGTAATTAATCCTGAGAATATTCCTATTTCTGGGAGGCAACTTATAGTTGCTAATCACCCCCTTGGTGGTGTAGATGGAATGGCATTAATTTCTGAAGTAGGCAAGGTCAGAAATGATATACTCTTTCCTGTTAATGATATTCTGTGTAATCTTCCTGGTTTAAAACCCATATTTATTCCTATCAATAAATATGGACGTAACATTGAAAATCACAGTACTTTAGATAAAGCCTTTGAAGGAAATAACTGCATGTTATTCTTTCCAGCAGGAATGGTTTCAAGAAAACAAAATGGCATCATTAAAGACCTTGAGTGGAAAAAATCATTTATAAAAAAGTCTATTGACCATAAAAGAGATATTATACCAGTACACATAGAAGCTAGAAACACTGAATTTTTCTACCGTTTTGCAAACTTCAGAAAGAAAATTGGAATAAAATTTAATATTGAATTAATCTTTCTTCCTGCTGAAATGTTTAAACAGAAGGGTAAAACAATAAAACTTATTTTTGGGAAACCGATTCCTTACACTACATTTGATAAGACTTACTCATACCAAGATTGGGCAGAAAAAATAAAAAACCATGTATATTTACTTAAAGACAATCCAAATCTTGAATTTAAGAAATAACATTAATACCAAAACGATATGGATACCTCGTATGTAATACCAGCAATTGACAAAACAATTATTATTGAAGAACTTAAAAAGGCTGATTTTTTACGCAATACCAATAGTGGGAATAGAGAAATATATACCACTACTTCCCATCAAACTCCAAATATCATGCGTGAGATTGGTCGTTTAAGAGAATTGAGTTTTGGTGCCGAAGGTGGTGGTTCTGGTACAGAATGTGATATTGACGAGTATGATGTACTCGATTTCCCTCATTGCTATCTTCAACTTTTTGTATGGGACCCTATTGACGAGGCTATTATAGGAGGTTATAGATATATTTCTGGTAACAATATCAATATTGACTCAAATGGTGAGCTTATTAGTGCTACAGCAGGATTATTCCATTTTTCTAATTATTTTAGAGAAAACTATTTAAACAATACCTTAGAACTTGGGCGTTCTTTTGTTTCTCCTGAATATCAACCATCTTTTAATTTAAGAAAAGGTATGTTTTCCTTAGATAATCTATGGGATGGTTTGGGTGCACTAGCCAAAAATAATCTTGATATTAAATACTTCTTTGGAAAAATCACAATGTATCCTTCAATGGATGTTAAGGCAAGAGATTATATTCTCTATTTTTTTAAAAAACATTTCCCTGATAATGAAAATATGATACATCCGAAAGAATCTATTGAAATTCAAACAGACCTAAACGAACTTGCTAATCTTTTCACTGGATTAAACTACAAAGAGGATCATATTATTCTAACAAAAGCAGTTAAAGAAAGAGGAGCTCATATCCCTCCTTTATTTAATGCTTATATGAATCTATCCTCAACAATGAAAACTTTTGGGACTTCGGTAAATAAACATTTTAGCAATGTTGAAGAAACTGGTATTTTGGTAACTATTGCTGACATATATCCAGAAAAACAAAAACGCTACATGAACTATTAATTATGAATATAAAAAGTGCAGAATTTTTAATAAGTAACTCAACATATAAAAAATGTCCAGAGCCAACAAAACCTGAGTTTGCCTTTATTGGCAGAAGTAATGTTGGGAAAAGCTCTCTTATTAATATGCTTGTAAATAAGAAAGGTATGGCTAAAACCAGTTCTAGTCCTGGTAAGACTCAACTTATTAATCATTTTGAGATAAACTCTAGTTGGTGGCTTGTCGATCTACCTGGTTATGGTTATGCTAAAACATCTCAAAAAAATAGGAAGCAATGGGGTAAAATGATTACAAGTTATATTACTCAAAGGGAAAATTTGATGCTTCTGTTTGTCTTGATTGACTCAAGAATATCTCCTCAAAAAATTGATTTAGAATTCATTAGTTTTTTAGGAGAAAATGGAATCCCATTCCAAATAGTGTTTACAAAGACTGATAAACAAGGTCCAAAAGTTACTGAAGCAAAGGCAGAGGATTTCAATAAAGCCTTATCGGAGACATGGGATGAGCTACCAAAAATGCATTTAACATCTTCAATTCATTCAAAGGGGAGAGAAGATATACTTGATGAAATTGAACACATAATACCTTTATTTGAACCAATAATTAATAAAAAAAATAACCAAATCAATCCGATATGAAAAGAGTAATGGTTTTGACAGGAGGTGGAGATTGTCCAGGATTAAATGCTGTAATTAGAGCTATTGTTAAAAGGGCATCGCAAGAGAAAGATTGGGAAGTGATTGGATGTATTGATAGCTTTAATGGTGTTTTAAAAGAACCTAATGAAATTGTAGTCTTAGATGAAAAAAGAGTATCTGGAATTATTGTTAAGGGAGGTACTATTATTGGAACAACAAATAGAGGGGGGCCATTTGCTTGGCCAATAAAAAATTCTGATGGTTCTTGGTCTACGGTTGATCGTTCCGATGAATTGGTTAGAAAATTACAAATACTTGGCATTGATGCAGTAATAAATATTGGTGGAGATGGTTCTCAAAGAATTTCAAAGATACTTTTTGAAAAGGGAATGAATATTATTGGGGTACCTAAAACAATTGATAACGATCTATCTGCAACTGATTTTACTTTTGGTTTTCAAACTGCTGTTCAAACAGTTACTGAGGCTATTGATAAGTTAGTTACTACTGCTTCGAGTCATAATCGAGTATTTATTATTGAGGTCATGGGCAGAGATGCAGGATGGATAGCACTTTATAGCTCTGTTGCTGGAGGTGCTGACGTTTGTATTATCCCTGAAGTCCCATATGATATTGAGAAGATAAAAGATAAAATTGAATCAAGATACAAAAACAGTAAAGGCTTCTGCATTATTGTTATTGCAGAAGGTGCCATATCCTCTACACAAGGGAGAATTGGAGAAATTCCTACTGAACCAGGTAACCAAAATTTCAAATTTGGAGGGGTTGGGTATATTTTGATGAAAGAACTTCAAGATGCTGGTGTTGAAAATGACATAAGAGTCACTGTCTTAGGTCATGTTCAAAGAGGTGGCTCTCCTATTGCTTATGATAGAGTACTTGCTTCAGAATTTGGAGTGAAAGCCTTTGAACTTGTCCTTGAAGGCAAATTTGGAGAAATGGTTGCCTATCGTCATCCAGAAATCATAAGCGTTCCTTTTGATAAGGCAATTGGGAAACCTCATTTAGTTTCACCTAAGTCTCGTCTTGTTAAGACCGCTAAAGGTTTGGGAATTGAATTTGGTGATTAAACTAAAACTAAAAAACATAATAATACAATTAGTATGAAACAGATTAAAAGTGCTTTAATTTCTGTATTTTATAAAGACGGATTAGAAGATATAGTTAGAAAATTGGACTCCTTAGGAGTAAAGATTTATTCAACTGGAGGAACTTATGATTTTATTGTTGATTTGGGTATTAAACCTCAAACTGTAGAATCATTAACAGGATATCCTTCAATTTTAGGTGGAAGAGTAAAAACACTTCATCCTAGTGTTATGGGTGGTATTCTTAATAGAAGAGACAATGAAGGAGATAGAGCTCAAATTACTGAATATGGTATTCCTGAAATAGATTTAGTAATTGTAGATTTATATCCTTTTGAAAAAACCGTGGCATCTAATGCCTCAGAAGAAGACACAATTGAGAAAATAGATATTGGTGGAATTTCATTAATTAGAGCTGCTGCAAAGAATTACAACGATGTAATTGTTGTCCCTTCTGTTGATTATTACTCTGAGTTATTAGATATATTAAACAAAGACAATGGTAATACTGATTTAGAAACAAGACGTCGTTTTGCTTGCTATGCTTTTAATGTTAGCTCTCACTACGATAGTGCTATTTTTAATTATTTCAATCGTAAAGAAAATATCCCTACATTTAAACAAAGCTTTAATAACTCTTCTGTTTTACGTTATGGAGAAAATCCTCATCAAAAAGGAGTTTTCTATGGAGATTTAAATGGTTGTTTTGAACAGTTTAACGGAAAAGAAATTTCATATAATAATTTGTTAGATATTGATGCTGCTTGTGGATTAATTGATGATTTCAACCAAACGAGCTTTGCTATTATCAAACATAATAATGCTTGCGGTCTTGCTTCAAGAGAAAGCCTAAAAGATGCTTACTTAGATGCTCTTGCAGGAGATCCAATATCTGCTTTTGGAGGAGTATTAGTTACAAATCGTCCAATAGATTTGGCAACGGCTGAAGAAATGAATAAATTATTTATGGAAATATGTATTGCTCCTGATTATTCTAAGGAAGCTCTTGAATTACTTAAATCTAAGAAAAATAGGATTCTTCTTAAGAGAAAAGAAAATTCCTTCCCTAAAAACCAATTCAAATCTTGTCTAAATGGTGTCCTTGTTCAAGATAAAGATACTGTAATCGAAAAAGCAGAAGATATGACGAGTGTTACTCCTACTCCACTTACTGATGAGTTAAAAAAAGACCTTGCTTTTGCAAATAAATTAGTTAAACACACTAAGTCGAACGCTATAGTTTTAGCAAAAAATGGTCAATTGATTGCCTCTGGTACTGGTCAAACGTCAAGAGTTGACGCTTTACGTCAAGCTATTGATAAGGCAAAAGCATTCGGATTCGATTTAAATGGAGCTGTAATGGCTTCTGATGCTTTCTTCCCTTTCCCTGACTGTGTTGAGATAGCTCATAAAGCAGGTATTATTGCTGTTGTGCATCCAGGTGGGAGCATTAATGATAGTAAATCAATAGACTACTGCAAAGAAAATAATTTGGCTATGGCTATCACTGGCTATCGTCATTTTAAACACTAAAAAATAAAAGAATAATAGAGTATAATTAATGTAACAGTTTTTGAATAATTGCGTACAATGCAAGCAATTTGAAAATTAAATTAAATAGATAAATATGGGCTTATTTTCATTCTTAACAAGAGAAGTGGCGATAGACTTAGGAACTGCAAACTCAATCATTATTTGTAATGATAAGGTTGTTGTTGATGAGCCTTCGATTGTGGCTGTTGATAGAAGAACAAACAAAATAATAGCTGTTGGGAAAAGAGCAATGATGATGCATGGTAAGACACACGAAGAAATTAAAACTATTCGTCCTCTTAGAGATGGTGTTATTGCAGATTTTGAAATGGCTAACCAAATGATAAGGGAATTAATCAAAATGATTAATCTTCGTAGTAGTATTATCCCACCTGCATTAAAAATGGTTATTTGTATTCCTTCTGGAATTACAAATGTTGAAGAAAGAGCCGTTAGAGATGCAGCCGAGCAAGCTGGTGCTAAAGATGTAAGATTAATTCATGAGCCAATGGCAGCTGCAATTGGTATTGGTATTGATGTTCTTGAGCCTATTGGAAATATGATAGTTGATATCGGTGGTGGTACATCAGAGATTGCTGTTATTGCTTTGGGAGGTATTGTATGTAATAAATCTATTCGTATTGCAGGAGATGAATTCAATGCTGATATAATAGAATACATGCGAAAACAACATAATATTAATATTGGAGAGCGTATGGCCGAAAGAATTAAGATTGAAGTTGGTGCTGCTATTCCAGATTTAGAAAATCCACCTGAAGATTTCGCAGTTCAAGGACGTGATGTATTGACAGGTATACCTAAAGAAATATATGTAAACTATAAAGAAATTGCTCATGCTCTTGATAAATCAATTGCAAAAATTGAATCAGCAGTTCTTGAAGCTCTTGCATTAACTCCTCCAGAACTTGCTTCTGACATTTATCATACTGGTATTTATCTTGCTGGTGGAGGTTCTTTGCTTAGAGGTTTGGACAAACGAATTTCTGCTAAAACAAAACTATCTGTTCATGTAGCTGAAGACCCTCTTCGTGCAGTTGCTAGAGGAACAGGTATAGCATTAAAGAACTACGATAAGTTTACATTCTTAATCAAATAAGAAAAAACAATCTAATAAATATTTAGGCTGTAGTATTAATTTACTACAGCTTTTTTTATTAATTATTATTGATAATTGGTTTATATTTTCGTGAAAATCATTTTTTTATTATCTTTGTATCTTCCTAACAATTTTATATTTATGAGAAAACTTTTATTATTATTGACTATTCTAACAATTTCAACAGTAGTTTTGGCACAGAACAACTGCGAAAAAGCACAAAAAAACTTCGATGAAGCAGTAAAAAGCATCGATGCAAAACAATTTGTTCTAGCAGAACAATTACTCAAAGAAGCCATTACATTATGTCCAAGTGAAGACTATAAATACTCTTTTGAATTGGCTTGGAATTATTATTTAATTAAAGAATATAGCCAAGCAATAAAGTGCTTAACACCATATATTGAAAGAGATAGTATTCCTGCCGACTTCTACCAATTGCTTGGTAATATTTATGATGAGTCATCGGATGAAGGAATGGCAGTAATTAGCTATAATAAAGGTTTAATAAAATACCCAAATGCTGGATGCCTATTCTTAGAAAGAGGTAATATCTGCAATAAGAACAGCGATTTTCGTAGAGCATTATTCTATTATGAAGATGGAATTCTAAAAGACCCAAAATATGCATCAAACTATTTTAGAGCAGCAAAGATATTCCTTGGCTCCTCTGAAGAAGTTTGGGGATTAATGTATGGAGAAATCTTTATGAATCTTGAAAAAAACTCTGATAGAGCTAAAGAAATGAGCAAGATGCTTTATGACACATATCACAGTGAGATAACATTCAACACCGATGGAATAGTTCTTAGCTTCAATGACCCAACAATAATCTATTCAGATAGCCCTGAACATCCAAACCTTTTTCCTGAAAATTTCCACAACTCAATGCTTAAGGCATGCAGAGGCGAAAGAATAATAAACATCAGCACATTGGTTGATATTAGAACAAGGTTTATTAGAAACTTCTATACACAAAGCCATAGTTTCAAAAACATATTGTTTGACTATCATAAAACTCTAATAGATTTAGGATATTTTGAAGCATATAATTATTGGTTGTTTGGCTACGGAAACTCAGTTGAAGCATCAAAATGGATTTCTCAAAACAAAGGACAGTTCGATAAGTTTATGAATTGGTATAATAACAACGCTATACCTATAAATAAAGACAATGTATTTACAAGATATAAAATGGAATAATTCACTTAGCTTATATAAAAAAAGACTCTCACAAATTAATGTGAGAGTCTTTTTTTATTATGATGTCTAGTCCTAAAATAGCGTTACACAAAAAGTAACGAAATGGAAGAACAAATTAAAACGCAACACATTAAGCGTACGCAGAAAGACTATTCCCTGTCTTTAAAATTACAAATTGTATCCGAGATAGAACAAGGATTGCTTACTAAGAATGATGCAAAAAAGAAATATGGCATTCAAGGAAGAGCAACAATTGATGATTGGTTAGAAAAATATGGTAATTTTGACTGGTCAAATAAAAATCCTTTAACTATGACAAAGAGCCCAGAACAAAGAGTCTTGGAGTTGGAACAGAAAGTTAAACTCCTAGAGAAGCAAAAGCATCTATTAGAATATCAGTTAGAAAATGCAGAGCAAAAAGCTATCTTTTTTGATATGATGATAGATATAGCAGAAAAAGAGTTAAATATTCCGATAAGAAAAAAATCTTTACCCGAACAGTCGACGCATACAGACACTCAGAAAATAAAACGATAAGTTTTACCTGTAGACTGGTCGGGGCAACGAGACAGGTTTATTATAGAAGTAATTGGTCTGTAAAAGAAAAGCAATGCAAGGCAACTAAAGCAATAGAGTTAGTTAATTCTGTTCGCAATAGTATGCCAAGACTAGGGACTAAAAAGTTATATTATATCTTAGAAACAGAACTTAAAATATTAAACATAGGAAGAGATAAGCTCTTTGATATATTAAGAGCTAATAAGATGTTAATACAACCGAAACGTAGTTATCACATAACCACTAACTCTCATCATAGATTTAGGAAACATAAAGATCTGATACAGAATATTCAATATACAAGACCAGAACAAGTATGGGTAAGTGATATAACATATATTGGGAATAGGAATAATCACCAATATCTATCACTAATTACAGATGCTTATTCAAAGAAGATAGTTGGATATTACGTTTCAGATAGCTTAAGCACTACAATCGTCATCAAAGCATTAAAGATGGCTATAAAGAATAGAAAATATAAAGAACAGCCTTTAATACATCATTCAGACAGAGGTATACAATATTGCAGTGATGAGTATCAAAACATTCTATATAAACACAATATTATTGTAAGTATGACAGAAAGTTACGATCCTTATTCAAATGCAATTGCTGAAAGATTAAATGGAATACTAAAACAGGAATTTATGATTGAAGATTATTCCCTAAGTTTGGATGATATGAGATTATTAGTCAAGGAATCAGTGGAAATATATAATACTAAAAGACCTCATTATTCTTGTTATTTCAAAACTCCTGAACAAATGCATAACCAAGAAAAAACCTTGGTCAGAAGATACAAAAAAATAACTTCAAAAACTTTTAATGGTTTTTGAAGTTATTTATTAACTTTGCCCAAGAAAATAAGTGTAAAATCTGTAACGCTTATTTAGGACTAGTCA
>Ga0316605_10000179_pt1 | contig 57369 bp, 60 predicted proteins | sample OWC_soil_day20_n_FD_207666 | JGI IMG/M metagenome (GOLD analysis project Ga0316605, IMG submission 207666) | Wetland soil microbial communities from Old Woman Creek delta, Ohio, United States - OWC_soil_day20_noCT | ecosystem: Environmental > Terrestrial > Soil > Wetlands | place: USA: Ohio...
ATGGCAATCTCGTCAAACGGGTTCATGCTCATCTTGACGTTGGCCAGGTCTACGCCCGATCCGTCCGCCTTCACCCGTACCTTCACGTTGTAATCAATCACCCGCTTCACGGGAACCAGAATCTTCACAAGCATCTCCTTTTACTCGGTTAGATTTTTTTGAGCTACAGCCGTCTGTTTGACAGACGATTCCTCAAACAGCACAATGACCATACTGTGTCGTATGGAAAAGCATACGGTAGCGTATGGAAAACAAACCTGTCAAGTCATTGATTAAATCCTCATCGGTCAAACCTCGCAAGAGGGCTGCCGTCGCACGCACGCAACTCGACCCGGAACGCTGGGTGGATGAGGCAATCGACGTCCTGGCCAAGGAGGGTGTGACGGGTTTGCGTGTCGAAGTCCTGGCCAAGCGCTGCGGGGTGACCAAAGGCAGTTTTTACTGGCACTTCAAGGACAGGCAGGCGCTGCTGGATGCCGTGCTGGAACAATGGAAAATCGGGCGCATCCGTGACATTGAAAAAACCACCGCGGTCACGGCCGGCGACGAGCAGCAGCAATTGCGCTACGCCATCGAGGTCTATGGGGCCAGCCGCAATCAGAAAGGCATGTCGATCGAGCTGGCCGTCCGCGACTGGGCGCGCCATGATGCCAGGGCAGCAGCCGTGGTCGAGGCTGTAGACCTCTATCGACTGGAATGCACCCGCAAGCTCTTCGTTGCCGCCGGGATGTCGGATGCGGAGGCGAAGAGCCGCAGCCTTCTGCTATACGCCTGCGTGTTCGGCCTGTCGCTGATGCACTACGCACACTTCGACAACGATCTGGCTCAACTCAAGCAACGCATCGCCGAGCGCATCATTTCCCGTTAGTCGAAGCAACCACCGGCATTCCCGGCCGCACTCAGCGAGCGCTCCCAGGCAAGCAGATCGTCAGCCAACTGCACCACGGTCGCCGACATGGCCCCCACGCCACCTCGTGCATCCTGGCTTTCGGCGGCCTTTTCGATATTCAGAGCCAACTCGGCCACCTGGCGGCGTGACCGGTCCAGCAACAGCGCACGCCCCTGAAAGACACCCCGGCTACTTTCCTGCGACGCGAAAACCTGACTGAATTCGGTGATATCGATCCGCAGGATGCAGCGCGTCTGCCCTTGCCCCGAGAGGGAATAGCCAAGTTGCTGCATGAGGCGTTGCTGAATCAGCTGAGCCGGCGGCCCGGCCCAGCGCGCCCGTGCATATTCGCGCAGACGGGATGCGTCGACGTAGGCCAACCGGTAATCAATGCCCATGGAATCAAACCAGAGCGGCGCCCTCACCTCCAGCGCCAGCGCTTGTTTGCGCGTCGCAACCAGTTTGCTGCCCGGAGCCGAACCGAAATCATAGACAGCCAGCGCGCTGTCGCCACCGCGTTTTCCAGCGGAATAACAGGCCGAGACGAGCAGGCACGAAAGGATGATCGCCGTCCAACGCACGCTATTTCTCCCGTGCCGGCGAGAACCCGGCTTCACCAGGACCGGGTTGCTGGCCCGGCGCACCGAAGACCAGACCCTGCGGCGACTCTTCCAGGATACGCAGAACACGGCTCAACTGACGCGAGGTAGTCGAGAAATCGGTAGCCAACTCATTGAGCCGGGGCATCAGCGCCGAAGTACCGCTAGCCGATGCATCGCCAATGGCGATGTCCAGCTTGTCGGTTGCTGCCTGCATCTTGCCGATGAGAATGCGCGTATCGGAAAGCAGGGGCTGCACCTCGCCGGCCGCTTGAGAGAGGTTTCTGATGTTCCGGTCGTCAAGCAGCTTCTTTACTTGCACCAGTGTCGCATTGAGGTTTTCTAGAACCGGTTTCATGTTGCCGGATGCAGCCTCAAGATTGCTCAGCGTGGTTTTGAGATGAGCGCGGTTCTCTTCGTCCAGCATGGCATTGGCGCTCACCATCATCTGACGGGCCTGTTTCAGGGTGGCCATGCCGGTTTCGCCAAGCTCCTCAAGCAAGGACGGAATCATCGTGATGCGCGGCGGTTGTTCCTCATTGGGCACCAGCGCCTCTGAATTCTTGCCGGTTTCAAGCAGGAGAATGTGGGCCAGACCGGTCACCCCCTGATAGTTCAACTTGGCGACCGTGCCTTTGGTCAACGGGAACTCGTCGTTGACCGAAATCGTGATCAGGATGTTGCTGTAGTCCTCGGGATCGAGGCGAATATCGCTGACCTTGCCGACGCGGATGCCGCGATAGCGCACCTGGGCCTGAGGGTTGAGGCCGCCGATGTTCTGCTTGGTCACGACGACGTAGTCGTGCGAGGAATCGCTGCTGCCACTGAGCCAATAAACGGCCAGCAAGGCGGCCACGCCAAGGAGCAGCGCAAAGAGACCGGCAGCGAAAGCGTAGGATTTGTTTTCCATGAGCGCCAATTAAAGCAGCTTCCGGCGATCTGCGCCAAAAAAGCCGGTGACGAACGGATGATCGACCGTCATGACTTCGGCCTTGGGTCCGAAGGCAATGATGTGCTGATCGGCCAGCACGGCGACATGGCTGGCCAGTCCGGCCAGGGTATTGAGGTCGTGGGTGACCATGACGACGGTCAGTCCCAGTTCCCGCTGGAGGTCGCCGACCAGTTCGACAAAATTCTGGCTGCGGTCGGGATCGAGGCCGGCCGTCGGCTCGTCGAGCAGCAGCAACTCCGGCTCCAGCGCCAAGGCGCGGGCCAGGGCCACGCGCTTGACCATGCCACCGGACAATTCGGCCGGCATGAGTTTGCCGTGCGTCGCGTCCAGGCCGACCATGGCCAGCTTGAGGTGCACCAGCCGACGGATCCAGTCCGCATCCAGACAGCGCAGCTCGCGCAACGGGAAGGCGATGTTGTCGAAGACGGACAGGGCCGAAAACAGGGCGCCATGTTGGAAAAGCATGCCGAGCCGCCGGCGCAGGTTGCGCTGCAGGATGACATCAGGGTCGTTCAAGTCGGTACCGAAAAGACGAACGCTCCCCGATGAAGGTTTCAGCAGCCCCAATATTTCCCGCAACAAGGTGGTCTTGCCGCTGCCGGAGCCGCCCAGCAGGCCGACGATCTGACCCTCTTCGACGCGCAGGCTCAAATCCTTGTGAACGGCTTTTCCACGGAAGCTCGTGCAGACGTTTTGCAACTCGATGACCGGCGGCTGGCTCATAGATGCGGGACGCCGATCTGCCGGGTAAAGACCGCGAATATGGCGTCGAACAGGATGACCGTGGTGATTGCCGTCACGACGGCGCTGGTCGTATTGGCCGACAGGCTCTCGGTATTCGGCTTGACGTGCAGGCCGAAATGGCAGGCGACCACGGCGATGACAAAACCGAAGACGACGCCCTTGCTGAGCCCGATGATCAGATTGGATACCGGCACGGCGCGCGGAAGGTTGTCGAGAAAATAGACCAGCGAGAGATCAAGCTGCAGGAGCGCGGCCAGCATGCCACCGAGCAGGGCCACGGCGGAGGTCCACAACACGAGCAGCGGCATGGCCACGGTCAAGCCAAAAACTTTGGGCAAGACAACGCGGATGCTGCGCGAAATGCCCATGGTCGACAGCACGTCGATTTCCTCGGTCACGCGCATGACGCCGATTTGCGCCGTCATCGCCGAGCCTGAACGCCCGGCCACGAGCACGGCGACGAGGACGGGGCCCAGTTCCCGAATGATCGAGATGCCGAGAATATTGACGATGAACAGGTCGGCACCAAAGCTCTTGAGTTGCAGGGCGGAGAGGTAGCTGATGGTCACGCCGATCAGAAAGCCGACCAGCGCAGTCACCGCCAGCGCCTGGGCGCCCGCTTTGTAGACATTGGCCGTCAGCTCTTTCCAGGGCACATCCTGCGGATGGCGAATCAGGTAGCCGACATCCAGCAGCAACTGGCCGAACAGGGCGATCATCCCGCGCAGATTGGCCGCAGCCTTGAGGACGAGCATCCCGACCCATTCGGGAAAACGGAGTCTTGGCCTGGCCGAATCCGGCATTTCCCGTGGCAGTTCGGCGACCCGCGTCAACACCTGACGCGGCAATTCGCCAGCGACCAGATGCGCCGGCCATTTCGCGCCCCAGGTTCGCCACAGCAGCACGGCCGCGGCACTATCAAGCCGCGTAACGGCAGACAGATCCCAATGATCACCGGAACATTCCGCCAGCCCCGCCTGCAGTCTGGAAAGACTCGGCAACATCTCCGCCAGCGTCCAGCTTCCGGACAGCACTACCCTCCCCGGCTCGACTAGCAAGCGCGGGGTTTCGCTCACGCGATTTTCCTCGCCGATTTTGATCGAAGCAGGTATTCGCGCCCGAGTTGCTTCCAGACGACTGCTTCTTCAGCGAATGCCGCAGCTGTCCAGGGATTGTCGGCCAGCCAGTCGGCCGGCAACTCGATGATGAAGCCCCGCTCGCTCCGACTGGCGCGCCAAGCCGGAATGGCCCGATCGTCACGGGTGCGATGCAGCAGAACAGCCAGGCGCAGGCAGAAAATCAGGTCCCACGCGCTGTCGGTGGCTGGAATGGCGCCAAGCTTTTCGAGTTTGCCGCGGTGTCCGAGGACGAGCATGGCGAGCCGGGCCTGATCCTTCTTGGAAAAGCCGGGCATGTCGGCGTAGGTCAGGATGTAGGCGCCATGCTTGTGGTAGGCGTTATGCGCGACGGAAATACCGATTTCGTGCAGGCGGCAGGCCCACGACATAAACTGCATATCGGCCTCGGACGGCGAGCCATCGTAAAGCTGGGTCAGAGCCGAAAGCGCCGTCATCTCGACGCGCTCGACCTGATCGCCTTCGACCTGATAGCGACGACGAAACTGGGCCACGGTCGAATCGCGCATGTCGTGGTGATGAAAACGCCCGAGCAAATCGTAGAGCACGCCCAGGCGCAGCGCGCCGTCGGCATAGGTCATGCGCTCGATATCGAGTTCTTCGAAAATGGCCGACATGATGGCCACGCCACCCGGGAAGACCGGCAAGCGATCGCCCTTGACTCCGGGCAGATCGAGCGCTTCAGCCGATCCGGCCTTGACCAGCAGGGCACACAACTTGTCGAGTCCGACCCGCGTGATGCCGCTTTCACCGTTCGGGTTGAGGCCGTTGAGCTCCAGCACGTCGGCAATCGCCCGGGCCGAGCCCGACGATCCGACCGCTTCCTTCCAGCCCAGACGCTGATACTCGTGGGCAATCAGCTCGATTTCCTTGGCAGCTGCAACCTGGGCCTCGCGCAGGCGTTTCCGGTCGATGCGGCGATCCGGGAAAAAGCGGGTGGTGTAGCTCACGCAGCCCATGTACAGCGATTCCATGAGTTGCGGATCGTGGCGCTTGCCGATGATGAACTCGGTGGAGCCGCCGCCGATGTCGACGACCAGGCGTTTGTGGGCGACCGAAGGCAGGGAGTGCGAGGCACCAATGTAGATCAGGCGGGCTTCTTCGCGCCCGGCAATGATTTCGATGGGAAAGCCCAGCGCCTCCTCGGCTTGCGGCAGAAATTCGAAGGCATTCTTGGCCACCCGCAGCGTATTGGTCGCGACCACCCGCACGGCGCCGCGGTCCAGGCCGCGCAAACGCTCGCCAAAAAGACGGAGCGCATCGAGCGCACGCAACTGCGACGCGTCATCGAGGCGTTTGTCCGGCATCAAGCCCGAGGCCAGACGAACCGGTTCCTTCATGGAATCCAGCGTATAAATCTGATTGTCCACCACCCGACCGACCTGCAGACGGAAGCTGTTCGAGCCCAGATCAACGGCGGCGACGGTTTCGTAAATCATGAGTGGAAAACCAGAGAATTCTTGTATCGGCGGGCATTCTACCACCCTCAACCGTGGCAGATCATGACAAGCGGCCAATCGACCCCACTTCAACGGTCAACCGGAAAAAATGCCCAAAATTGAAATGTCACAGACGAAAAAAAGCCCGCCGACATGCATCGGCGGGCTTGCTCAGCAAGAGGTGGCGCTTAGTTGGCCAGCGCGTTCTTGATCTGTTCCAGCGTAGACGGATCGTCGATGGTCGTCAGATCGCCCGGATCGCGGCCTTCGGCCAGCGCCTGCAGCGAACGACGCAGCATCTTGCCGGAACGGGTCTTGGGCAGACCGGTGACGAAATGCACGCGGGCCGGACGGGCGATGGCACCGAGAATGCTATCGACCGTACCGAACACTTCCTTCTCCAGCGCCTTGACCAACTCCGGCGTAGCGACCTTGGAAGCATCCTTGACCACGGCAAACGCCATCGGCACCTGGCCCTTGAGCTTGTCTTCGACACCGACGACGGCGACTTCGGCGATGGCGGCGTGCGCCTGGATCGCTTCCTCGATTTCGCGGGTGCCCAGACGGTGACCGGCGACGTTGATCACGTCATCGGTACGGCCGAGGATGGTGAAGTAACCGTCTTCGTCCTTGATCGCCCAGTCGTACGACGAGTAAACCAGCGGCTCCTTGAACAGCGTGAAGTAGGTCGACACGAAACGGTCGTCCTGACCCCAGACGGTAGACAGGCAGCCCGGCGGCAGCGGCGGGATGACCGCAGCGATGCCCTTCTCGTTGGGGCCGCAGACCGAGCCGTCTTCGCGGAAGATCTGCAGGTTGTAGCCGTAGACCGGGAAGGACGGCGAACCGTACTTGATCGGCGTATTTTCGACGCCCGGCAAGGCGGCCAGCATCGGCCAACCGGTTTCGGTCTGCCAGTAGTTGTCGATGACCGGCTTCTGCAGTTCGGTCATGAACCACTCGTGGGTCGGCTGGTCGAGCGGCTCGCCGGCCATGAAGATGTGCTTCAGGGACGACAGGTCGTACTTGTGCATGAAGGCCGGATCCTGCTTCTTCAACACACGGGCGGCCGTCGGGGCGGAGAACATGACGTTGACCTTGTACTTCTCGACGATATGCCACCAGATGCCGGCATCCGGACGCAGCGGCGTGCCTTCGTACATCACGGTGGCCATGCCGGCGATCAGCGGGCCGTAGATGATGTAGGAGTGACCGACCACCCAGCCGATGTCGGAGGTGGAGAAGAAGGTTTCGCCCTCGCCACCGCAATAGATGTGCTTCATCGACGAAGCCAGCGCCACGGCATAGCCGCCGGTATCGCGCTGCACGCCCTTCGGCTTGCCGGTCGTGCCGGAGGTGTAGAGGATGTAGGACGGCTCGGACGATTCCAGCCACTCGACCGGCACCTTGGCATCCATGAACTGGGCGCGCAGGGTGGCGTAGTCGACATCGCGACCAGCAACCTTGTTGTACTCCTTGTCCAGGCCGCGATCGATCATCAGCACCTTGGCAGGCTTGTTTTCAGCCAGATCGATGGCTTCGTCGAGCAGATGCTTGTAGGGCACCGCCTTGCCACCGCGCATGCCCGCATCGGAAGAAACGATCAGCACCGGCTTGGCATCGTCGATGCGGGTCGCCAGCGAACCGGAAGCAAAACCGCCGAACACCACGGAGTGAATGGCACCGATACGGGTTGCAGCCAGGATGGCGAAACACGCCTGGGCAATCATCGGCATGTAGATCAGAACGCGGTCGCCCTTCTTGACGCCCAGGCTCTGGTAGATGGCTGCCATGCGCTCGACTTCGCGCTGCAGTTCGGCAAACGAATAAACGACTTCTTCGTTGGTTTCGGTCGAGATGTAGATCAGCGCACGATCATTCGGACGCTTGGCTGCATGACGGTCGACCGCGTTGTGGCAAAGGTTGGTCTTGCCACCGACAAACCACTTGGCAAACGGCGGACGGGAATAGTCGCACACCTGGGTGAACGGCTCCTTCCAATCCACAAGCTGGGCCTGCTCGGACCAGAACTCGTTGGGTTTTTCGATGGAATACTGGTGAAACTCCTTGTACGTCGCCATAAAACTCCCTCTAGCTAGGTTTTCCTGCACAACAAAAATACAGAACGGATAATTTTATTTGGATTTCCGTTCACTCAGAAAACGTTCAATCTCCGCCACCGGCAGAGACAATCCCAATTCCTTGTTCATCAGCGCCATCAACGGCAACAGGCGTTCAGCCAGCGACGGCAGATGCGGAATGACCGGCGACACCCGATTCGCCGCCAGCAACTCCAGCGCGTGATGAATCGAAATCGGCCGCGTGGCCGGCAGAGCGCCGCCGGATTCCGTCCGATTTCCACCCGCCCGCATGGCCGCATGCATTCGCTCGCCCGCCAGGTCGAGCAAGGACCCGGCCGACGTCGCGGCATCCGTCGGCACGCTGGCCAGACCAATGCTGACCGTCAGTGCTACCGTCTGCCCCTGAACCGACAGGCGTGCCACCTCGACTGCCTCGCGCACACGCTCGGCAAAGGTGGCACAAAATGCCGGCGCGGTTCCCGGCGACACCACGGCATATTGGCCAGCCCCGAAATGCCCCAGACTATCCTCCTGGCGCATCTTGTTGCCCAGCATCTTGGCAAAGCGGTTACCCACCTCTTCAGCCACCTGGACACCGAGCCGCTCGCCCATGCTCGCGAAGCCATCGAAACCCAGCACCATCACGCTGACATCGGTCCCGTGTCGCGTCGCGTGCGACATCGCCTGCGCCGCCTGCAACTCCAGATATTTCCGTGTAAAGAGCCCACTGGCCGGATCCTGTGCCATCTGCTCGCGGCTGGCATCCAGTTGTTCCTGGGCATCGGTCAGGACCAGCAGGTTATGCAACCGGGTCGACAGTTCCGCGCAACCCGCCCCTTTCGTGACGAAGTCGGAAACGCCCATTTCCTTCGCCTTGAGGCGCTCCTCCTCGGTCTCCTCGCCGGAAACCAGGATAAACGGCAGCTGCTGCAAACGCTTTAACTTGGACGTCCGGACCCGCTCCAGCAGCTGGAATCCGTTCATCTTCGGCATCTGGAGGTCGGAAATCACGGCATGAATGGAATGATCCAGCACCAGCGTCTGCCACGCCGCCTCGCCATCGCTCTCCTCGCGTATCTCGTACTGCCCCTTCAGGTGCTGGATAAGCGAAATCCTGACCACCCGCGAGTCATCAACCACCAGAATGCGAGGCTTTTCAGCGACGTCAGCCACCGGCGATTTCCACGACCACCCGGCCCTTTGCCCGACCCGCAATGTATTCGCCAAAGATCGCCGGCAACTCGTCAAATGCGATGCGCCGCGACATGCGATCCAGATGCGGTGGGCGCAAATCGCCAGCCAACCGTTGCCAGACGCCGCTTCGATACGGCTCGCGGATATAGCCCGAATCCACACCGAGCAGCGAGACACCACGCAGAATGAACGGCGCGACCGTCGTGTTCAGCGACATGCTGGCCGCCAGGCCGATACTCGCAATCGTGCCGCCCTGCTCCATCGTGCTGGCAATCCAGGCCAGCACATCGCCCCCCAGATTGTCCACGGCGCCCGCCCAGCGCGCCCGATCCAGCGGCCTGATCTTCGAAAGATCGAGACTCTGGCGCAGCATGACCTCGGCAGCGCCGAGACCGCGCAGATAATCGGCCTCGCTCTCCTTGCCGGTCAGCGCCACCACGTGATAACCGATCCTGGCCAGCATATCGACGGCCAGACTGCCGACGCCGCCCGTGGCTCCCGTCACGATGACCGGCCCCTTGCTCGGGCGTAAGCCATTTTCTTCCATCCGGACAATCGCCAGGGCCGCCGTAAACCCGGCCGTCCCCAATGCCATCGAGTCGAACAGGGAAAGGCCTTGCGGCAGGGGCACCACCCAGTCGCCCGGCACCCGCGCAATTTCCGCATAGCCGCCATGGTGCGCGACACCGATGTCGAAACTGGTAGCGATCACAGGATCGCCTGCCTTGAAGCGCGGATCACCGCTTTCCAGCACGGTGCCGCACAGATCGATGCCGCCCACACAGGGGAAACGCCGAATGATCTTGCCGGCGCCCGTCGCTGCCAGGGCATCCTTGTAGTTGATGCTGGAGTAAGCGACGCGGATCGTGACTTGCCCGGCATCAAGCTGACTTTCGTCCATCCGGACGAAACCACTGCTTACCTTGCCATTCGATTCTTCAATCAGCAGTGCCTTGAAGGAATTCATAGATCGCCTCATGCCTCGGGGAGGAAATTGTATTCATAATTACGGATGATGAACATAGTTGCAGCAGGTGAATTTTTCATCGCCTTTACAGCCCTCATCATTTCAAATATATTGCGCGACTATGCATAAAGTATTGGTCTCCGTGCTACTCGCTTCTTCGCTGCTGTTTGGCGCCGCCGGTTCGTCCTCGGCCGCTGACTCAGTCCGCAAGCCCGAAGAGCAACAGTCGTTTTTTGAACGTTACACCAACGCAGCGCAGGATGTCATCCTGCAAGGTCTCAAGCTGGTTGGGGTACGGTATCGCCTGGGTGGCAACGACGAAAGCAGCGGTCTGGACTGCAGCGGCTTTGTGCGTCTCGTCTTCAAGGACAGCATCGGCGCCAGCCTGCCGCGCACGGCGCGCGAAATGAGCGAAGTCGGCCAGCAAGTCGATGCCAGCCAGCTGAAACCGGGCGATCTGGTGTTCTTCAACACGATGCGCCGCACCTTCTCCCACGTCGGCATCTATCTCGGCGACAACCATTTCCTGCATGCCCCGCGCACCGGCGCCGAAGTGCGTGTCGAAAACATGGACAGCAGCTACTGGATGGCCCGCTACAATGGCGCGCGAAGAGTTCTCGAAGGGAACTGATCCAGCGAAAGCGGCTTCGAGCCGCTTTTTTTACGCCCACAGAAGATAATCATTCTCATTTACAAAAAATACTTTGCTGGATAAACTGGAACCATTCTCATATCCAGTCGGAGTTACCGCATGAAACTGATGCCTGTCCTTTTCGCTGCCGCGACCTTCTCCATTCTCAATCCGGCGCTCGCTGACGAAAAAATCCTCAACCTGTATTCCGCTCGCCATTACCAGACCGACGAGGCGCTGTACGCCAATTTCACGCAACAGACAGGCATCAAGATCAACCGGATCGAGGGCAAGGAAGACGAATTGCTCGAACGGATCAAGAACGAAGGTGCAAACAGCCCGGCCGATATTTTCCTGACGGTCGATGCGGCCCGACTGGCAAAGGCCCATGAGCTCGGCCTGTTTTCACCGGTTTCCTCGAAACTGCTGGAATCACGGATTCCGGCGCACTTGCGGACAGATGACTGGTTTTCCTTCTCGACCCGGGCTCGGGTCATCGTTTACAACAAGGTGGCCGTCAAACCCGAGGAGGTCCAGAACTACGCCGACCTCGCCAACCCCAGGCTGAAGGGCAAGCTCTGCTCACGCTCCGGCTCGCATCCCTACAACCTGTCACTGATGGCGGCCCTCATCGCTCATCAGGGCGAAGCCAAGGCCGAAGAAATCGCCCGCGGCATGGTGAGCAATTTCGCCCGCGCCCCGAAGGGCGGCGATACCGACCAGATCAAGGCGGTCGCCGCCGGCGAATGCGGCGTCACCATTTCCAATACCTACTACGTCGCCCGCCTGCTTCGTTCCACCAAGATGGACGAACTCAAGATGATGGAGAAGGTGGGCATCATCTGGCCCGACCAGGCTGGCAATGGCGCCCATATCAACGTTTCCGGCGGCGGCGTCCTGAAAACCGCGCCGCATCGCGAAGCTGCGGTTCAGTTCCTTGAATACCTGGCGTCGGATCAGGCACAGCGCTATTTTGCCGATGGCAACAACGAATGGCCCGCCGTCGAATCGGTCAAGGTTGCCAACCCGGCGCTGGAAAGCCTGGGCAAATTCAAGGCTGACAAGCTCCCCGTCAAGAATCTGGCCATGTATCAGACCAAGGCCCAAATGATCTTTGACCGCGCCGGATTCAAGTAAAACCAGTTGTCGCCAAAGCGCCGGCAATTGCCTACAATTCCCGGACGCTTTGGAACAACAGGACCATGACCGTCAAGGGACTCTCGACAAACAAACTGATTGAGGCAATTCACGCCGGCAGCCTGATGGGTGTCATCAATGCGCTGAATGACGGCGAAGACATCGAGATGGCCGACATGCACGGTTATGCCGGCCTGCCACTGCGAGCGGCCTGCTTCGATGGCGACCTGGCGATTGTCAGGGAGCTGCTGGGGCGCGGCGCAAACCCGAATGCCATGGCCAGCGACGGCCCCGGAGCGCCCTTGCGGCTGGCTTTGCGGACGGGCCATCATGACATTGTCGATTTGCTGCTCAGCAAGGGCGCGGTCGTCCCCGAGGGCGTCGTGGTTTGCCCGGTGGTCCTCGACCCGCCGCTGGATCACCTCCCGATCGAGCAAGCGGCCGCAGAGGCCGCCGGATCATCCGCTCCGGAAAAGCCGGACAATAACATCATCGAATTTACCAGCGTCGACCTTCCGATCGACGACACAGTGCTGCCCAATCAATTTGGTACGGCAACGAGCGTCCTGAGCATGGACCTGCTCTTCCTGGACGAATCCGACAAGCCGGCCAAACCGAACGATCCCAAATACAAGGCGTGACGGCCCGTCGCGGACGAACCTGACGCGAAAAGCGGACTATCGCCGGCGCGCTGCGGTGATCTGCCTTGAAAGGGCAATCAGCGGCAGGAGGCCCACCGCGACGATGGCAAGCGCCGCCGTCGACGCCTCGGCCAGGCGCTCATCCGAAGCCAGCGTGTAAGCCTGAGTGGCCAGCGTATCGAAATTGAAGGGGCGCATGACCAGGGTGGCCGGCAGCTCCTTCATGACGTCGACGAACACCAGCAGGCCCGCCGTCAGCAGGCTGCCGCGCAACATCGGCATGTGCACCCGGCGCAGGGTTTCGCCCTGCCCCAGGCCGAGGCTTCTTGCCGCATCGTCCATGTTCTGGGTGATCTTGGCCAGGCTGGACTCCACCGTGTGCAGCGCCACCGCGAGAAAACGCACAAGATAGGCATAGATCAGCGCGGCGATGCCGCCGGTCAGCAGCAGACCGGGATTGTGCCCGAACCATTGCGCCCATTGCCCGGCCAGCCAGTTGTCGAGGCGGGTCACGGGGATCAGCACGCCGACGGCGATCACTGCCCCCGGGACGGCATAGCCCAGCCCGACCAGGCGATTCAGGCCGTTGGCGAAGGTCGTTTTCGAGAGGCGGGCACCGTAGCCCATGAGCAGCGCCAGCAGGACGCCGATGACGGCCGTCAGCCCAGCCAGCACGAAGCTGTTGCGGGCGAGGACGAGGAAGCGCTCGCCGAACTGGGCATCGCCTTCGGCCATGGCCATCTTGAGCAGCAAGGTGGCGGGGAGGACAAAACCGAGCAGCAGAGGCGTGGCGCAGGCAAGCGTCGCCAGCCAGGCCGCCGGCCCGCGCAGCAGGGCCCCGGCCATCGGGCGATTGCGGCCGGTGGTGTTGTGATAGCGGGCGCGGCCGCGCGAGGTACGCTCGGCCATGAGCAGGAAAAGCACGAAGGCGAGCAGCATGGCGGCCAGTTGGGCAGCCGCGACGCGGTCGCCGAGCGAGAACCAGGCGCGGTAAATGCCGGTCGTGAAGGTATTGACGGCAAAATAGGCCACCGTACCGTAGTCGGCCAGCGTCTCCATGAGCGCCAGCGCCACGCCAGCGACGATGGCCGGCCGCGCCAGCGGCAGAGAGACGGCAAAGAAGGCGCGCCACGGCCCCATGCCCAGGGTGCGGGCAGCTTCCAGCATGCCGCTGGCGCGCTCCAGAAAGGCGGTGCGGGCGAGCAGATAGACGTAGGGATAGAGCACGCAGACGAACATCAGGATAGCGCCCGGCAGCGTGCGGATGTCGGGGAACCAGTAGTCGCCATGCGCCCAGCCGAAGGTATCGCGCAGGAAGGTTTGCACGGGGCCGACGAACTGCAGGAAATCGGTGTAGACGTAGGCCATGACGTAGGCCGGCACGGCCAGCGGCAGGACCAGCGCCCATTCGAAGAATCGCCGCCCCGGAAAATCGTGCATGGCGGTCAGCCAGGCCGTGGCGACGCCGACGAGACCGACTCCGCAACCGACCCCTAGGCAGAGCCAGAGCGAATTGGCGATGTATTCGGAGAGAACGGTATCGGCCAGATGCGACCAGGTGGCGCTGGTGCCACCGACAAAAATATTGAGGCCGACGCTGGCCACGGGGAGTCCAGCGAGCAGGGCGACGACGATTCCGACCGTCAGCAGGGGGGAATAATGGGCGGTACGCATGTTTGTGAATGCGAATTATAATCGACCACCTATGGCCCAACTCGAACTAAATGGCGTTGTTCAGCGCTACGGCAAGCACACCGTCGTCGATGGCGTTAACTTCCAGCTTGAAACCGGCAGCATCGCGTGCCTGCTCGGCCCCTCCGGCTGCGGCAAGACGACCTTGCTGCGTTGCATCGCCGGCTTCGAAGACATCGCTGACGGCGAAATCCGCCTGCACGGCAAGGTGGTCAGCCGCCGCGGCGAAAGGGTCTCGCCCGAAAAGCGGCGCATCGGCATGGTGTTTCAGGATTACGCGCTGTTCCCGCACCTCACCATCGAGGCCAATGTCGCTTTCGGCCTCGGCCGCAATCCGGGCGAGGAAGGCCACCTGCGCGTCCGCCAGTTGCTGGCGACGGTCGGCCTGCACGGCCAGGGCGACAAGTTTCCGCACGAACTTTCCGGCGGTCAGCAGCAGCGCGTCGCGCTGGCCCGTGCGCTGGCGCCGCGGCCGGAACTGATCCTCCTCGACGAGCCCTTCTCCAACCTCGATGTCGGGCTGCGCGAGCGGCTGTCGGCCGAGGTGCGCGAGATTCTCAAGCGCGAGGGCTCGACGGCCATCATGGTCACGCACGACCAGCACGAAGCCTTCGCCATGGCCGACGAGATCGGCATCATGTACGAAGGCCGAATCCAGCAGTGGGATGCGCCGTACAACCTGTACCACCGGCCGGCCAACCGTTTCGTCGCCGATTTCATCGGCCAGGGCGTCCTCGTCGTCGGCACGGTCGGCGACAACAACAGCGTGCGCATGGAACTCGGCACGCTGACCTCAGATACGCCGGTCGAGTGCAACGAGACCTGTTCGGCTTGCGACAAGGGCTGCACGGTCGATGTGCTGCTGCGGCCGGACGACATCGTGCACGACGATGCCAGCCAGGTGCAGGCCGAAGTGCTGCACAAGGCGTTTCGCGGTGCCGACATCCTGTACACGCTGCGCCTGGCGAGTGGCACGCAGGTCCTGTCGCTGGTGCCGTCGCACCACAACCACGCCTTGGGCGAAAAAATCGGCATCCGGCTCGATGCCGATCACGTCATTGCCTTCAAGAAGCACGAGGAATGCAACGATCCGGCGTGCGAGATCAAGCTCGAACAGCAGGCCAAGCCGATTACCTGGCTGGCCCAAAACAGCGCCCGCTGATCGCCCGAGCCCCGCATGGTCCCTTTTCTCGGCCCGCTCGACCGCTTTCCGCCGGTCGGGATGGCGCAGGATGAAATTGGGGGATTGCTCGCCGTCGGCGGTGGCCTGCAGCCCGACCGCCTGCTCGATGCCTACCGGCGCGGCATCTTTCCGTGGGGGACGGTCGATGGGCATCCGCTCTGGTATTCGCCCGACCCGCGCATGGTGCTCTTCCCTGAGGAATTCCGGCTGACGCGTTCGCTGCGCAAAACCTTGCGCGCCGGCAAATTCACGGTGCGTTTCGACACCAACTTCGCCGGGGTCATGGACGCCTGCGCGAGCACGCCGCGTGCCGGCCAGGACGGCACCTGGATCACGCCGGAGATGAAGGAGGCCTACGTCCGCCTGCATGAACTCGGCTGGGCACACTCGGTCGAAACCTACGCGGGAGATGTGCTGGTGGGCGGCCTGTACGGGCTGGCCATCGGTCGCATGTTCTACGGCGAATCGATGTTCTCGCACCGCACCGACGCATCGAAGGTCGCCTTTGCCCATCTCGTGCGTTATCTTGTCAGCAACCAACTGGGGATGATCGACTGCCAGATGTATACCGACCACCTCGCCTCGCTCGGCGGGCGCGAAATTCCGCGGGATGCCTTCCTGACGCGGCTGACCGCCCTGACCGCCAACCCAACGTCGCGCGGCCCGTGGTCGGTCGCCCAGCCCGAACCCGCCTGGTAAGCCATGTCCCAGCCTGACGACGCCGAACTGCCCTTTTCGCTGCTCCAGTTCTACGCGACCTCGCCCTACCCGTGCAGCTACCTGGCCGACCGAGAGGCGCGCTCGCAGGTGGCGACGCCGGCCCACCTCATCGACGGCGAAATCTACAGCGCGCTGGTGCGGGCCGGCTTCCGGCGCAGTGGCGTGTTCACCTATCGCCCGCATTGCGACCAGTGCCAGGCCTGCGTGCCGGTGCGTCTGCCGGTGGCCGACCTGCAGCCCAACCGCAGCCAGCGCCGCGCCTTGAAGCAGCACGCCAAGCTGCGCGCCCGCGAACGGCCGCTGCTCTACTGCGAAGAACACTACGAACTGTACAACCGCTACCAGCTGGCACGCCACCCGGGCGGTGGCATGGACGAGGACAGCCAGGACCAGTACGCCCAGTTCCTCCTGCAAAGCCGCGTCGACACCCGGCTCATCGAGTTCTCGGAAGGCGACGACATCCGCATGGTCAGCCTGATCGACGTACTCGACGACGGCCTGTCGTCGGTTTATACCTTCTACGATCCGGACATCCCGAACGCCAGCTTCGGCACCTACAACATCCTGTGGCAGGCCGCCCAGTGCCATGCCCTCGGCCTGCCTTACCTGTACCTCGGCTACTGGATTGCCGAGAGCCGAAAAATGGCCTACAAATCGGCCTTCCAGCCGATCGAGGGTCTTGTCGACGGCCGCTGGACCCGCCTGCCCAAACCGGACAAAACATGAATCTTCGCCCCCTGCTTCTGCTCTGCCTCCCGCTGCTCGCGCTAGCCAACGACGACCGTGTCGCCTACACCTGCGACAACGGCAGCCGCATCGACATTTCATTTTCGGCCGATTTTTCCGGTAGACCGCAAGCGACCCTGCATTTCGCCGACGAAGCCGTCGTCCTGCCGCAGGTGCCGGCCGCCTCCGGCGCGCTCTATCGCCAGGACGACATTCGCCTGCACACCAAGGGCGACGACGCCGTTTTTGAAGACGGCAAGGGCAACCTGCGCCGCTGTTCGCGCGGTGCCGTGCCGCCCCGGCCGACGCCAACGGCGCAGCCGGCCGCCAGCAGCAGTTTTGTCGACATCGCCGGCACGGTCAGCTACCTCGCCCGCATCGCCCTGCCGCCGCACGCCATCCTCAAGATCCGCATCCAGTCCGGCTCGCGCATCCTCGTCGAGCAGCGTTACGAGCTGGAAGGCGCCCAGGTGCCGATTCCGTTCAGCGCCACCGTCGACCGCGACCTGATGGGCAAGAAGGCCACGGCCACCGTCAGCGCCCGCATCGAGGCCGGCGGCAAGCTGCTCTTCGCCAGCGCCAAGCCCTTCCCCGCGCTGAAGAACGGCCAGCCGATCCCGGTCGAGGTGCTGCTCAAGCCGGCACCGCAGGCGCGTGACCGCTAGGCGTCGCGCTGCGATGCCCCCCTCCCCTGACAAGGGGAGGCCGGGAGGGGTTGCGCCCTACCTTGCGACGCTACTGCTCGCCCTGACCTCGCCCGCCGGCGCCGACGAGCTGGTCGCCTGCCACCTCGATTACGCCGGGACCAACCGCACGATCGAAGCCCGGCCGACCGCCTCGCCCTACACCGTCGCGCCGGTCGAAGTCGGCTCCTACCTGCTGTTCCGCGTCGTTTTCCGCACCGAGCCGGCCGACCTCGCCAGCATCAAGCTCTACACCTATGCGCAGCACGACGACGTCGACGGCCGGCCGCTCATCCACCAGGCGACCTACGCTTATCCGCCGACGGCCGCGCGGGAATACGGTTTCACCGGGCTGAACCACGTTTACGAGCCGCGTTACGGCCTCGTCCTCGATTACTGGTGCGAGGCGATTTCAAAATGAGCCGTTTTTTCCGGTTGACCGTGGGATTGCTCTTTTGGGCCAGCCTCAACCTGCACGCCGAGCCGCTCACCCTCATCTTTGCCGGCGACGTCATGCTCGACGACGGTCCGGGCCGCCTCATCGCCCGCGGCGGCGATCCGCTCGCGCCCTTCGCCGCCATCCTCAAGACCGCCGACTACCGCATCGCCAACCTCGAAACCTCCGTCGCCCGCAGCGGCCGGGCCATCCCCGACAAGCCCTACACCTTCCGCGCCCACCCGCGCACGCTGCGCGTCCTGCGCGGCCGCTTCGACGCCGTCACGCTGGCCAACAACCACGTCGGCGACTTCGGCCACGCCGCGCTGCTCGAAACCCTGCGCCACCTCGACGCCGCCGGCATCGCCCGTTTCGGCGCCGGCAAGAACCTCGTCGACGCCCACAAGCCGCTGTGGATCGAGCGCAACGGCCTGAAGATCGCCGTCCTCGGCTACAACGAATTCGCCCCGCGCGCCTTCGAAGCCGGCGCCGACACGCCCGGCACCGCGTGGAGCGAAGACGATCACGTGATCAGCGACATCCGCGCCGCCAAGGCCGCCGGCGCCGACCTCATCATTCCCTTCATGCACTGGGGCTGGGAATACGACCCCGCCCCCAGCCCGCGCCTGCAGGCCTTCGCCCGGCGCATGATCGACGGAGGCGCCGCCATGGTCGTCGGCAGCCACCCGCACGTCACGCAGGGCGCCGACATCTATCGCGGCAAACCCATCATCTACAGCCTCGGCAATTTCGTTTTCGACGGATTCGACTTCCCCGCAGCCAAAGTCGGCTGGCTGCTCCGCCTCAATCTCGACCGCAGCGGCGTGCTCGAATGGCAGACCCTGGCCGCCCGCATGGACAAAAACGGCACGCCGCACCCGGTGCCGGACGCCCGCACACCCTGCGGCAAGGCCGGCGACACCGAGGTCGCGCTGTGCCGCAACCGCTAAGCCCAAAAAGGAGACACCGTTGGACACCCGTTTTCTCGACGACCTGACACCCGGCCAGACCTTCGTCACGCCCGGCCTGACGCTCACCGAAGCCGAAATCATCGACTTCGCCTGGCGCTACGACCCGCAACCCTTCCACCTCGACGCCGAAGCCGCCGCCAAATCGCCCTACGGAGGGCTCATCGCCAGCGGCTTCCAGAGCCTCGCCCTCTGCTTCCGGCTGTTCATCCAGTCCGGCGTGCTCGCCGAATCCAGCATGGGCTCGCCCGGCATCGACGAACTGCGCTGGCTCGCCCCCGTCCGCCCCGGCGACACCCTGCACGGCGAAATCGAAGTCCTCGAAGTGCGCCCGTCCAAGACCAAACCCGACCGCGGCATCGCCCGCCTGCAATACCGCGCCGCCAACCAGCGCGGCGAGGTCGTCCTCGGCTTCATCGTCAACCACCTGCTGCGCCGACGCCCGAGCTGAGGCCGTTCCCGAAAATTTCAATTTTGGGCATTTTTCCCGGTAGACCGTGAGATTCCCCCTGCGCCCCCGGATTTGCCCCTCCCCTGACAAGGGGAGGCCGGGAGGGGTTGGTTTTTAACGGACGACACCGGAATCGACGGCAATGCCCCCCCAAAAACCACCAACAACCGCCCGGAAAGGCCACCCCATGCAACGCTGCCCCTGGTGCGAAGGCTTCGACCTCTACCGCGAATACCACGACCACGAATGGGGCGTCCCCCTGCGCGACGACCGCGCCCTGTTCGAACTGCTCATCCTCGAAGGCGCCCAGGCCGGCCTGTCATGGGCGACCGTCCTCAAAAAGCGGGCGCACTACCGGGAGGTCTTCGATGGCTTCGAGCCCGCCAAAATCGCGCACTACGACGACGCCAAGGTCGCCGCCCTGCTCGCCGATCCCGGCATCATCCGCAACCGCGCCAAAGTCGCCGCGACCATACAAAATGCCCGCGCCTTCCTGGCCCTGACCGCCAACGGCCAACGCTTCAGCGACTTCCTGTGGAATTTTGTCGGCGGCACCCCGATCCAGAACAACTGGGCCACGCTATCCGAGGCCCCGACCAAGACACCCGAATCGGACGCCATGAGCAAGGCACTCGCCAAGGCTGGCTTCAAATTCGTCGGCTCGACCATCTGCTACGCCTTCATGCAGGCTTCCGGCATGGTCAACGACCACCTGACAAGCTGCCCGCGCCACGCCGCAGTCCGGCAATCCACGCCCCGGTAAACCAAGTATTTAACGCCTGAAAAAGCTATTCCACAAGACTGGACATTTTCCCGCAGAGGCGTAATCTGCAGTTGAAGGCCGATGAAACACAAATCGGATTCACGGTTCAACAACAAGACTGGAGGCAACATGGTTGATAGTCCGCCGCAGTTAAACAGGAAGACCGCGTAACACCCAAACGGCGCAAGCCGCAACGTTTCGATCAATTGCTACGAAACCAAGGATTTACAAAGCCCAAGCTTGAAATGCTTGGGCTTTTTGCTTTCCGGGAAGCGCATCCAGCTACGCAGCAGAGCGAACCGCGAGCAGCCTCAGCGAATTTCAAATTTGGGCATTTTTTCCGGTTGACCGTGGAAGTCTGGCGGGTATCGATCCACAGCGACAGTTGTAGCGCGGCAACGCCGCATTGCACGAAATTTGGAAAATACTTGGAACCGGCACCAGTAGATTTGGTCTTGAAAAGACGATATTCATTTCATTGACCCAAGCCAAATGAATTCCAGAAATCTCACTTGCCACGTCAGATTTGAGCTTCAAAAAGGCTGTTGCAGAGAAGGCCCAATCTCCTTCTCAGAAGGGCTCTTGGGTAGTTCCGCGATACAACCCTTAGCTTCTGATTCGCATCGGCGAATTGCCCTTCAGACACATCTGCACGCTTCTCAACGTTGAATACTCCCCAAACCGTATAACGCCGGTTGCTGGATGCTGTGTTTTTTGCTTCTTACATCGAATGTGGGAATAGAAAATCGGAGATCAATCCATGCTTGAGCTTAATCACTGGAAGTCGTCCTACAGCGTCGGTCATTGGGTGCTGGACAACCAGCATCGAGTGCTACTGAGTTTGTGTGCTGATGCGCTCGACCTTATGCCCGAAGACCTTAGCGAAAAGCCGGGCCATCGTTTTCATCATGCGCAGGAAGAGTTGTTGAGCTGCATTGAAGAGCACTTCAAAACAGAAGAAAGACTGCTCAAACAACTCGGCGGTTCGGTCTACGAGCATCATCGCCTTGAACACCAAGGCTTTTCGCGTCAGCTAAGCAATTATCTAGACCAGGTCGACAAGGGCGAAATTGACCGGGACAGCTTGCAGACCTTCTTCGTTGAATGGTGGACAGGTCATATCCTGAATTCCGACCGAGCTTTTTCGAATGCCATTCAACGTATCCCCAAAATGACCACCTGAGAGGCCCTGCCCGCGTAAAGCATTACTCGTGGTGACTAGGGATTCGAGTTGGCTGTCACTCATCTTGAACTGACGGAACGTCCGCAAAGGCCGATTTCCGGCCTTGCCATGCGGGAATCCAGCCTCCGCATCGCTAACCGTCCCCGCCCAAAAATTTCAATTTTGGCCATTTTTTCCGGTTGACCGTGAGATTCGCCGTCAGCCGTTGGCGAGTTGCTCGAAGCGGTCGAATTCGCCTTCGCCCGTGGCGACGTTGATGTGCTGGACGATGGCGTGAGTGGGGCCGCGTTGGGCCCAGGTGATGAGGGCGAGGACGGCGGTTTCTTCGCCGGTGGCCATGGCTTCGACGCGGCCGTCGGCGAGATTGCGGACCCAGCCGGTGACGCCGAGCTGGCGGGCTTGTTCGACCATGGACCAGCGATAGCCGACGCCCTGGACGCGTCCTTCCACAGTCAGGTGACGTGCGATTTTTGCCAAAGTTTGCTCCTCCGATCATGGCGCCATTGGCCGAATCTATACCAAAGGTCAGGGTGAAGTGCTAGATTGTCGGTCTAGCCGGAGCGGTACTCCAACAGCGAATCGCATCACGGCAGGGAGCACGATAAAAAATCAGCGCCTCAGGCGCGTTAGGGGAAGCGATGTCGTCACATAACAAGCAAGCCTTGCCGGCCATCACGGTCGCAGCCATCGGTGTCGTCTTTGGCGACATCGGCACCAGCCCACTGTATGCCTTGAAGGAAATCTTCAACGGCCACCACCCGATCCCGGTCACGCCTGAGAACATTCTCGGGGTGCTGTCGCTGGTGTTCTGGGCGATCATTGTGCTCGTCACCATCAAGTACGTTGCGGTCATCATGCGCGCCGACAATCGCGGCGAGGGTGGCTCGCTGGCCTTGCTGGCGCTGGTCACGGAGCGGGCGAAGAATCCCCGGCTGTCGTGGGTCGTGACGCTGCTCGGCATTTTCGCGGCTGCGCTGTTCTACGGCGACAGCATGATCACGCCGGCGATTTCGGTGCTCTCCGCCGTCGAGGGCCTGGAGATCATCGCCCCCGAATTGAAGTCGTACGTGATCCCGCTGACGCTCGGCATCCTGACCGGGCTGTTCTTCATCCAGAAGCATGGCACGGGCGCCGTGGGCAAGCTGTTCGGCCCGATCATGGTGGCCTGGTTCGGCATTCTCGCCGTCCTCGGCGTGCTGCAGATCGCCACCAATCCGGCCGTCCTGCTCGCCCTCAACCCGCTGTTCGCCATCGTTTTCATCGCCGAACATCCGGCACTGGCCTTCCTGGCCCTCGGTTCGGTCGTGCTGGCCGTGACCGGCGGCGAGGCGCTGTACACCGACATGGGCCATTTCGGCCGCTTCCCGATCCGCCTGGCCTGGTTCGGCTTCGTCATGCCGGCCCTCGTGCTCAACTATTTCGGCCAGGGCGCGCTGTTGCTGGTCGAGCCGGAAGCCATCGAAAGCCCCTTCTATCACCTCGCGCCCGACTGGGCCCTGATTCCGATGGTGATCCTGGCCACCGCAGCCACGGTCATCGCCTCCCAGGCTGTCATTTCCGGCGCCTTCTCGGTGGCCCGCCAGTCGATCCAGATGGGCCTGCTGCCGCGCATGCAGATCATCCACACCTCGGGCATGGAAGAAGGCCAGATCTACGTGCCTTTCACCAACTGGTCGCTCTACCTCGCCGTCGTCGCACTGGTCATCGGCTTCAAGAATTCGTCCAACCTCGCCGCCGCCTACGGCATTGCCGTGACGGGCACGATGCTCATCGACACCATCCTCGTCGCCTTCGTCATGGTCCTGATGTGGAAGTGGAACAAGCTGCTCGTCGCACTGGTGGCCGGTTCGCTGCTCATCGTCGATATCGCCTTCTTCTCGGCGAACGTGATCAAGATTCCCGAAGGCGGCTGGTTCCCGCTGGCCATGGGTCTCGTCTCCTTTACCGTGCTGACCACCTGGCGTCGCGGCCGGCGCATGGTCTCCGACGAGATGGCCAAGCAAAGCATTCCGATGGACGATTTCCTGGAATCCATCGACGACGTGCACCGCATCTACGGCACGGCCATCTTCATGACCAGCGCCAAGGATGGCGTGCCGCCGGCCCTGCTGCACAACCTCAAGCACAACCAGGTTCTGCACGAGCGTGTCGTGCTGGTCACCGTGCAAACCATGCAGACGCCGCACGTCAACGACATGGAGCGCATCTACCTGCACGACATGAAAAAAGGCTTCAAGCGCCTGATCATCCGCTACGGCTTCATGGAAAGCCCGGACGTGCCGGGCGCGCTGGATCAGTGCAAGCGTTTCGGCGAGCGCTTCGACATGATGGAAACGACCTTCTACCTGTCGCGCGAAACCATTGTCCCGTCGATGGCGCGCGGCATGCTGCCGATCCGCGCCCGCCTCTTCGCCGTCATGTCGAAGAACGCGACAAGCGCCAGCGACTTCTTCCACATCCCGACCAACCGCGTGGTTGAACTGGGCACGCAACTGGTCATCTGACGCCGCCATCTTCCCGTGGACACCAAGGAAAAAACCCTTCCGGACAACCATCCCGACCTGCTGCGCATCGTCGTGGCGGCGCATCGCGACATCCCGCCGCCCCCGGCCGAGGGCCAGGCCAAGTCGCTGGCCAATGCACTGGCCTCGGCTTTGGGCAAGGCGCCGGGCTGCCGGGAGGATCTCGAGAACATCGCGTTCCTGGTTCATGTCCTGTCGGTCAATCGCGCCTCGGGCGAGCTCGATGACGAGACGTTCGAGCAGTTGCTGAAACGGATCGAGACACGCCAGGGCCGTGTCGAACTCGTCGCGCTCTTCACCGAGGAACTCGAGGCCGAACACGGCTACGAGGACGACTGACAAACCGTCACCGAGTGCAGCGGCAGCGTTACACGCTGCTACACGATGTTCGTCAGCGCAATTCCCCGCCGGATCGTTATGTGGTCATGACCGATCACAACCCTGCGGAGAAATCATGATCCATAACCCGAATACCGAATCCACCCTGTTCATCCAATCGTTGAAGAGCGCTGGCGTCGCCATCAGCAAGGAACGCGAAGTCATCGAACGCCTCGAAGAGGCCCGTGAATGGCATTTCGCCTTCACCACGCTGGTCAAGCAGGGCGACCGCATCGGCATCAATTTCATGGCCAACCCCGGCATGAAGTCGGCCGAACTGCAACGGGTGTTTGCCCAGTACCGATTCCCGGTGCAGACCGAAACGATCTTCGAGTCCAAGCTGCAGCACTGAGTTACTGGTAACGCAGCGCCTCGATGGGATCGAGGCGCGCCGCCTTCTGGGCTGGATACCAGCCGAAGAAGATGCCGACGCCGGCGGCCACGGCAAAGGCGATGAGCGCCGCACTGCCGGACACGACGATGACCATGCCGGTGAACAGGTTGATGCCGAGCGCGACGCCGAGACCGATGAGCAGGCCGAGCAGGCAGCCGGCGAAGGAAATCATCACGGCTTCGAGCAGGAACTGGCTCAGGATGTCCTTCTGCCGCGCGCCAATGGCCATGCGGATGCCGATTTCGCGGGTCCGCTCGGTGACCGAAACGAGCATGATGTTCATGATGCCGATGCCGCCAACCAGCAGGGAAATCGAGGCGATGGCACCGAGCAGGATGGACATCGTGCGGGTCGTCTCCGCTTCCGATTCGGCCGCCGCCGACAGGTTGCGCATGAAGAAATCGTCGGGCATGCCCTCGCGCAGACGATGCCGCTGGCGCAACAGGCTCGTCACGTTCTCCATGACCTTGGGCATGGCCTCGGCGGAATCGGCCTGGACCATGATCATGCGCACCGAACCGAGGAACGGCGTGCCGAACACCTTGCGCTGGGCAGTGGAGAGCGGAATGATCACAGTGTCGTCCTGGTCGCGGCCGTCGAGGTTCTGGCCCTTGCTGCCAAGCACGCCGATGACGAGGAAAGGATTCTGCTGGATGCGCATGGTCTTGCCGACCGGATCGTCCGCGCCGAACAGGTTTTCCGCGACGGTCTTGCCGATGATGGCCACCCGCGTCGACGAACGCACATCCGAATCGCCGAAGCCGGCGCCGTTGACGATGTTCCAGGCCCGCGCATCGAGGAAAGCCGGCGTCGTGCCGATAACCTGCGAACTCCAGTTCTGCGAGCCATAGACCAGTTGCCGCGTCCCCTGATGGGTCGGCGCAACGTTCATGACGCCATCGAGTTCGGCAATCGCGTCGGCATCGGCCACGTTGAGCGACGGCGCGCCCGCCGAGCCGCTGCGCACGCCGGACGCGGTGAAGGAGCCGGAGAGCACGATAAACAGGTTCGAGCCCATCGTGCTGATGGTCTGCTGCACGGCATACTGCGCGCCCTGCCCGATGGCCATCATGATGACCACGGCGCCGACGCCGATGACCATGCCGAGCATGGTCAGCGCCGTGCGCAGGCGGTTGGCGCCCATGGCCAGCCAGGCTTCGCCGAGCATGGCTTTCAGCATGGCGAAACCTCGCACCGGCGGGTTTGCGGCGAATCCCACGGTCTACCGGAAAAAAAGGCCAAAATCGAAATGTTCGCGCTCATGCCGGGGCGTGCTCCGTCAGGTGATCGCTGACAATCTCGCCGTCGAGAAACTTGACCTGCCGCTTGGCATGCGCCGCGATGTCGGGCTCGTGCGTGACGAGCACGATGGTGATGCCCTCGGCGTTGAGTTCGCCGAACAGGCGCATGATTTCCTCGCTGGTATGGCTGTCGAGATTGCCGGTCGGCTCGTCGGCGAGGATCAGGCGCGGCGCATTGACCAGCGCCCGGGCAATCGCCACGCGCTGCTGCTGGCCGCCGGAAATCCGGTTGGGCTGCGACTCGGCGTACTGGCCGAGGCCGACCTTGCCAAGCAGTTCGCGCGCCTTGGCCCGCCGCGTTTCCTTGTCGACGCCGGCGTAGACGAGCGGCAAGGCGACGTTGTCCTGCAAACTCATGCGCGGCAGCAGATTGAAGCCTTGGAAAACAAAGCCCAGGGTCCGGTTGCGCAGGATGGCCAGATCGTCCTTCGCCATCTGCGCGACATTGCTGCCGGCCAGAAAATAGTCGCCCATGCTCGGCGTATCGAGGCAGCCGAGCAGGTTCATGAAGGTCGATTTGCCCGACCCCGACGGCCCCATGATGGCGATGTACTCGCCCGACTGGATGTCGAGATTGACGCCCTTGAGCGCCGGAAACAGGCCCGCCGCCGTTTCATAGGATTTGCCCAGGCCGACGACCCGGATCACCGACTCATTTGCCACCGGGCCCATCAGAACATCCGCATGCCGACGCTGGACGGCTTGCCAGCCGTACCGCCGCCGTTTTCGCCGGTGATGATGCGGTCGCCCTCCTTCAACTCGCCACCGACGATTTCGGTGTTGCGGTTGTCGGTGATGCCAAGCTGGACGCTGACCGGCTTGATCTCCTCACCGACCAGGATGTAGACCGTGCCGCTCTGACCATCGCGCTTCTTGCCCTTGCCGGGGCCAGCCTTGGCGGCGCCACCATCGGCACCAGCCCCCATGCCCGGCCCGACGCTCGACGGACCTGCGGCCGGCTTCTGCCCATTTTCCGGTTTCTTGTCGGCCGCATCGGCCGGCTTGAAACGCAGCGCCGCATTCGGGACGAGCAGCACGCCCTCGCGCTTCTGCACGCCGATATTGACGTAGGCCGTCATGCCCGGCAGCAGCACCTGCTCCGGGTTGGCGACGTTGATGCGGACGTTGTAGGTCACGACGTTCTGCTGGTTGGTCGGATTCAGGCGAATCTGCTGGACGTCGCCCGTGAAACTGCGGCTCGGGAAGGCATCGACCGTGAAGCGCGCCTTCTGGCCCTCGCGGATATTGCCGATGTCGGCCTCGGCAAAGCTCGTGTCGATGCGCATTTCCGACAGATCCTGGGCGATCTTGATCAGCGTCGGCGTCTGGAAACTGGCCGCCACCGTCTGGCCGAGATCGACCACACGGTCGATGACCACGCCATCAACCGGCGAGCGGATCACCGTGAAATTGAGGTTGGCCCGGTCGCGCTCGTTCTGCGCCCTGGCCAGTGCCAGTTGCGCCCGGGCCGACTTGAGCGCCTGGGTGGACTGGTCGTATTCCTGCTTCGAGACGTATTCCTGGGCGATCAGCGACTTCATGCGCGCCTCGTTGGCCTGCGCCAGTTCCAGTGTCGCCTGGGCGTTGATCACATTCGCCGCGCTCTGCCGCTCGGTGGCCGAAACCAGCGCGTCGTCGAGTTCGAGCAGCGGCTGGCCCTTCTTTACCTTGTCGTTGAAATCGACGTAGAGCTTGCGCACGGTGCCCGACACCTGCGTACCAACGCTGATCAGCACGACCGGATTGAGCGTGCCGTTGGCCGACACCGTCTGCGTCACGTCGCCCTTCTCCACCGTGGCCAGCTTGTAGCGTTTCTCAGGATCCTGCGCCTCGCGCTGCTTGCTGTACCAGACGCCGCCACCGATCAGGCCGGCAATCACCGCGACGCCGATCAGTATCTTTCCGACTTTTTTCATGGCCTTCCTTCCGCTGCCGGTTGCAGCAGCGTGTAATCGAGCGCGCCCATGGACTGAGCCAGTGTGGCGCGATAAACATTCCAGTCGAGCTGCGCCTGAATGCGCTGCAGCCGGGCACTGGCCAGCGCGCTCTGCGCCACCAGCAAATCAAGCACGGTGCCGACGCCGGCCTTGTAGCGACCGAGCGCGACGCGCTCCGACTGTTCGGCGCTGGCCACGAGGTCGGCCGAGGTCTTCAGGCTTTGCGTCGCCGTCGTCAGGCTTTGATAAGCCCGCCAGACGTCGAGGGCAATCTGGTTCTTGATGCGGTCACGCTGCGCGGCACGCACATCGGCCTGCGCCGCCGCAGATCGGACCCGGTAAGTCGTGTCGAAACCGGTAAAGATCGGCACATTGAGCGTCAAACCGATGCTACCGCCCTGCGTGACGACGCCGGCGTTGTTTTGCCAGGTCGGCCCGGCCGCCAGCGACACGGTCGGTCTTCCCTGGGCACGAGCCAGATCGACGCTGGCCTCGGCCGCCTTGAGCTGAGCCTCCGCGGCCTTGAGATCCGGCCGGCGCGCCTGCGCCTCGGCGATCAGTGCATCGATTTCCTTCTGAAAGACCCAGTCAGCCGGCAAGGCCGGCAACTCAGCCAACACAATTCTTTGCTGCGCCTCGAAACCCAGCGCATTGGCCAACGCGCCGAGTCCGTTGCGGGCCTCGCCCTCGGCCCGGATGCGGTTGAGCGTCGCCTGCGACAACGCCGTCTGCGCCTGCAGGCGATCGGCCGGCGTGGCGACACCAACGTTGTAGCGCGCATCGGCGGCCTGGAACGCTTCGCGCGCCGAACGCTCGGCCTCTGTTGCCGAAATCACCGCCGCCTGCGTGGCCTGCGCCGAATAATAGGTCTGCAAGGCCGCCAGGAAGAGCGACTGCACCGTCGCATCCTGGCTTGCCGCCGCCGCATTGAGCAACTGCTGCGCATTGTCGACGCTGGCCGAGCGCTGCCCGAAATCGATGAGCAGCCAGGACAGTGTCAGCGCAGCCGAGCGCCGGTTATACGAACCATCGTCGAGCATGAATCGCGTGGCGCTGGCGCTGCCGTCGAGATTCGGCAGCCAGCCGGCCCGGGCGACGCCGACCAGCGCCGCCTGTACCCGGGCCGAGGCCCAGACTTCCCGCGTCTGCGGGTGATTGCACAGGGCCAGATCCACCGCATCGATGGCGGTCAGCGCCGTCGCCGGCAAGGCCGTCGCACAGGGCGCCTCGCCCACCCGGGCAGAGAGAACGGGCGACGGCTTGAGCGGCGCCATCGCCTCGGTATCGAACGGGTCATTGATGCCGGCAGCCAGGGCCGGCAGGCATGCCACGGTCAACAGGAAAAATGGGCCAATATGTCGCATGGCCGAGAGTTTAGTCTGTCGCTCGATTTTTGGTTGTTACCAATTGTTTATATGCAAATAGCCGGCTATTTGCCGTCATCGCCCAGCACCGCGCGCAAGGCTTCCGCTTCGAGGACATGGGTATCGACATGCGACAGGCGCGGCATGTCGATTTCCTCCACCGTGCCCGCCAGTGAATTGGACGGATCATCTTCGGGCTTGACGTGACCGTCACGGAAGGCGATCCAGCGCGCCACCGTGATTTCCTGCTCGGTCAGGCCAGTTTGCATGCCCTCCGGCAAATCGGCCCCGAGTTCGATGAGCAGACGAACGACCTCCTTGCGCTGGCCGCGCACGGCCATGGCGAGCGGCGAGGTCGGCGCGGTGTTGTCGGCGAGATTCACGGCGGCGCCGCGCGCCGCAAGTTCGCGAACGATCTCGGCATGCCCGAGAAAACAGGCCATGCCCATCGCCAGCCCGGACTCGCCTTCGCCGTCCAGGCTCGCCCCGCCATCAAGCTGTGCCTTGAGTTCGGCCAGGTTGCCCGTGCGTATCGCTTTCAACAGATCCATGGGTCGAAAAATTGAGGAAAACAGCTTGAGTTTAGCACCCGGGATTCAACGTCTGGCGCAGACAATGCGGTAAAATGCCGCCCACTATGCTCTATCCGCTCATTCGCAAACTGATTTTTAACCTCGACGCCGAAACCGCACACGGTATCGGTATGAACGGGATCGATTTTCTCAATGCCGCCGGCTTTTCCTGCCTGGTCGCCAAAAAGGTCGCGCCCTGCCCCGTCGAGGTCATGGGCCTCAAATTCCCCAACCCGGTTGGCCTGGCTGCCGGCCTGGACAAGAATGGCGATCATATCGACGCGCTGGCCAGCCTGGGCTTCGGCTTCATCGAAATCGGCACGATCACGCCGCGCCCGCAGGACGGCAATCCCAAGCCGCGCCTCTTCCGCATCCCGGAAGCGCAAGGCATCATCAACCGCATGGGCTTCAACAACGCCGGCGTCGACCGCCTGCTCGACAATGTCCGCCGCGCCCAATTCCCGAAAAAGGGTGGCATCCTCGGCATCAACATCGGCAAGAACGCCACGACGCCCATCGAAAAGGCCGCCGACGACTATCTGATCTGTCTCGACAAGGTCTATAACGACGCGAGCTACGTCACGGTCAACATCTCGTCGCCGAATACCAAGAACCTGCGCGAGCTGCAGAAGGACGAGGCGCTCGACGACCTGCTGTCGCAACTCAAGGCCAGACAACTGAAACTGGCCGACCAGCATGGCAAGTACGTCCCCATGGCGCTCAAGATCGCCCCCGATCTCGACGACGAGCAAATCACCGCCATCGCCGATGCGCTACGCCGCCACCGTTTCGACGGTGTGATCGCGACCAACACCACGCTGTCGCGCGAGGGTGTCGAAGGTCTGCCAAATGGCGCCGAAACAGGCGGCCTGTCGGGCAGGCCGGTTTTCCGTAAATCCACGGACGTGCAGAAAAAGCTGGCTGCCGCACTGGCCGGCGAGCTGCCGATCATCGGCGTTGGCGGCATCCTGAGCGGGGAGGATGCAGCCGAGAAGATTCGCGCTGGCGCGAGCCTCGTGCAGATTTACAGTGGTTTCATCTACCGCGGCCCGGAACTGGTGGCCGAAGTGGGCGAAACCTTGGCCAACGTCTTGCGGAAAAACATATAAAGCCATAAGCCGGGCGCGGTTGTTTGCACTGCTGCGACATCCGATAATACGCGCATCCAGCTTCCCCAATTTATGAGCCACTACCTGTTCATCCTCGTCGGCGCTGTCCTGGTCAACAACGTCGTTCTGGTGAAGATCCTCGGTCTTTGCCCCTTCATGGGCGTTTCCAAGAAACTGGAAACAGCCTACGGCATGGGCGCCGCCACGACCTTCGTGCTGACCATGGCCACCGGGGCCAGCTACATCATCGACCATTTCCTGCTCATTCCCTTCGGGCTGGAATATCTGCGTACGCTGTCCTTCATCGTCACCATCGCCGCCATCGTCCAGCTGACCGAAATGGTCATCGCCAAGACCTCGCCGGCGCTGCAGCAGACGCTGGGCATCTACCTGCCGCTCATTACTACCAACTGCGCCGTGCTCGGCGTGCCGCTGCTCAACATCGCGAACGGCTACAACTTCATCGAATCGCTGCTTTTCGGCGCCGGCAGTGCCGTTGGTTTCTCGCTCGTGCTCATCCTCTTCGCCGGCATCCGGGAACGCATTGAAGGTGCCGACGTACCCACGCATTTTCGCGGCGCCGCCATCGCCATGATCACCGCAGGGCTGATGGCGCTGGCCTTCATGGGCTTCGCCGGTCTGGACAAGTATCAATAATGGAAATCGCGCTCGCCATCGCCATCATGGCCCTCGGGGCCGTCGTCCTGGGTGCCGCGCTCGGCTTCGCTTCGATCAAGTTCAAGGTTGAAGGCGACCCGCTGGTCGAAAAAATCGAGGCCATCCTGCCGCAAACCCAGTGCGGACAATGCGGCTATCCCGGTTGCCGGCCCTACGCCGACGCCATCGCCAACGGCGAGGAAATCAACAAATGCCCGCCTGGCGGCACGGAAGGCGTGCAGCGTCTGGCCGACCTGCTGGGCCGCGAAGTCAAGCCGCTCGACGCCGAGGAAAAACCGAAACAACTGGCCATCATCGATGAAAACACCTGCATCGGCTGCACGCTGTGCATCCAGGCCTGCCCCGTCGATGCCATCGTCGGCGCCGCCAAGCAGATGCACACCATCATCGCCCAGCAATGTACCGGCTGCGAGCTGTGTCTTCCCCCCTGCCCGGTCGAGTGCATCCGCATGGAAGTGATCCAGGAAAACATCGACAACTGGAAATGGAAATATCCGGTCGTTGAAATCAAGGCTGCGCCGATCTCCGCAAGTGACACCACCGGCGGGTCTGGCGGCATGAAAGAGGCCGCCTGATGCTGATGAATCTGTTCAAGTTCAAGGGCGGCGTCAAACCGCCAACCAACAAGACGCAGTCGGTTACCCTGCCAATTGCCGTGGCGCCCATTCCGTCACGCCTCGTCGTGCCGTTGCACCAGAGTATTGGCGGCACGCCCCGCCCGGTCGTGCAGGCCGGCGACAAGGTACTCAAGGGCCAGTTGATCGGCGAGGCCGATGGCTGGATCTCGGCTGCTGTTCATGCGCCGACGTCGGGTACCGTGCTCGAGGTGGCCATGCACACCCAGCCACATCCCTCGGGTCTGGATTCGCTGTGCGTCGTCATCGAGCCGGATGGCAAGGATGAATGGATCGCCCGCGACCTCGTCGACTACAAGTCCATGGCCCCCGAATCCGTACGCGAAAAGCTGCAACAGTCCGGTGTCGTCGGCCTGGGCGGCGCCGTCTTCCCAACGCACGGAAAGCTGACCGCATCGAAGACGGTACCGATGGACGAGCTGGTCATCAACGGTGCCGAATGCGAACCTTTCATCACCTGCGACGATCTGCTCATGCGCGAACGTGCCGAGGAGGTCGTGCGGGGCATCGGCATCTTCCGCGATCTCCTGCAACCGAAAAAGGTCCTGATCGGCATCGAGGACAACAAGCCCGAGGCTGCGGCCGCCATGCGTGCTGCCGTCGAGGCTGTCGGCGAGGACTTCGTCGTTGTCCAGGTGCCCACGCTCTACCCGGCTGGCGGCGCCAAACAGCTGATCCGCGTGCTGACCGGCAAGGAGGTGCCCGCCTCCAAGCGCTCGACCGATCTCGGCGTGCAGTGCTTCAACGTGGCCACTGCCTATACCGCCTGGCGCGCCATCGCGCAAGGCGAGCCGGTGGTTTCCCGCCTGGTGACCGTCACCGGCAATGTCGGCGAACCCCGCAACTATGAAGTGCTCATCGGGACGCCGATGGATGAGCTGCTCAAGCTCGCCCACCCGCACCCGGACACCGACGGCATCATCATGGGCGGACCGATGATGGGCTTTCTCGTCCCGGACCGGCGTGTCCCGGTCATCAAGGCCACCAACTGCCTGATCGCACACGACGAGCGCCTGTTCCCCCCGAAGGCGCCCGAAATGCCGTGCATTCGCTGCGGTGCCTGCGCCCGCGCCTGCCCGCATGAACTGCAACCTTTCGAGATGTACTGGTTCTCGCGCGCCAAGAATTTTGGCAAGACCCAGGAATACAACATTTTCGATTGCATCGAATGCGGTTGCTGCTCTTTTGTCTGCCCTTCGCGCATTCCGCTGGTCCAGTATTTCCGTTTCGCCAAGAGCGAGATCTGGGCGCGCGAGCGCGAGAAAAACGCTGCCGACCAAGCCAAGGCCCGCTTCGAATTCAAGCAACTGCGCGAAGAGCGCGAAAAAGCCGAAAAGGCTGAAAAGCTGGCCAAGGCCGCAGCGGCACAGGCCGCCAAGAAAGCGGCCGAAGCGGCAGCGGCAGCCGCTGCTCCCGCGGAAAGTGCAGCCCAGCCCGTTGCTGCCGAGGCTGCAGCCCCGGTAACTGCGCCGGTCCCGCCCGCTGCCGCACCGGCAACGGGCGACGCCGAAAAAGCCGCCAAAATGGCCACCATCGAGGCCGCCATGGCCAGGGCCAAAGCCCAGCGCGAAGCCGTTCAGCCAAAGAACACGGACAACCTGACGCCGGAACAGCAAAAGGCTGCCGCCGACATCGAAGCACGCCGCGTCGCCGCCCACCTGATCGAGCCCGAGCCGGCCCAGCCCGCCGCCCCGCCCGATCCCAAATCCTGATTCACGGATCCCGATAAAGTGTTCGCCCCAGCTCCATTCCTTCTCAAAGACGTCAGCGTCAGCCAGGTGATGATCCAGGTCTGCGTCGCGCTGATCCCGGGCATTGCTGCCTATGCCAGCCTGGTTGGTCCCGCCATCCTGGTCCAGCTGGTCATCGCCACGCTCGCTGCGCTGATTGCCGAAGCGCTCATGCTCAAGGTCTGCCGCAAGCCGATGGCCCTGTTCCTGAGCGATGGTTCCGCCATCGTCACGGCCTGGCTGATCGCCCTGACCTTCCCGCCACTGGCCCCGTGGTGGCTGATTGCCACCGGTACTGCTTTTGCCATTGTCGTTGCCAAGCACCTTTACGGCGGCCTCGGCCAAAATCCGTTCAACCCGGCCATGGTGGCCTTTGCCGTCTGCATCGTCGCCTTCCCGGCGCTGATGTCGCAGTGGCCGAGCGTCGGCCTGCAGTTGGGCCTGATCGAACAGATGAACATCATTCTGGGTTGGGCGCCCCGTGTCGATGCACTGACCGGTGCAACACCGCTCGACGCGATGAAAACGGCGCTCAAACTGGGAGACGGCAGCTTTGACGTGACCACCTTGCTGGCCAACCAGGACATCTATGGCAATTTTGCCGGTCGTGGCTGGGAATGGGTCGCTGCCGGCTACCTGCTGGGCGGCCTGTGGCTGTGGCATCGCAAGCTGATCACTTGGCACGTACCGGTCGCCTTCGTCGCTTCCCTGAGCCTCATCTCCGGCGCGCTCTGGATCTACAACCCGAGCCAGTTCGCCAGCCCGCTCTTCCACCTGCTCTCCGGCGGGGCCATGCTCGGCGCCTTCTTCATCGCGACCGACCCGGTTTCGGGCTGCACGACGCCGCGCGGCAAGCTGATCTTTGGCGCCGGCTGCGGCCTGCTGGCCTACATCATCCGTGTCTTCGGCGGCTATCCGGACGGTGTCGCCTTTGCGGTGCTGCTCATGAACCTTTGCGCCCCGGTCATCGACCTGCTGACCCAGCCGCCGATTTTCGGCATGAAGGACAAGGCATGACCAGCGTGACCAAGGAAATTACCGCCCAGGCAATGGCCGTTCGCACGGCGGCAACGCTTTTCATATTTGTCGTCATTTTCACCGGCCTGCTTTCCGGCGCATACCTCTGGACCAAGCCGGCCATCGAAGCCTCGGCCACCGAGGAAAAAATGAAGTTGGTGGACGAGGTCCTGCCACGCTCCGAGTACGACAACAATCTGCTCGACGACACCCTAGCATTGACGGAGACACCGGAGCTCGGACAGAAGGATCCGAGTACGCTGTTCCGTGCCCGCAAAGCCGGCAAACCGGTGGCCTTGGTCTTCGAAGCGGTCGCCCCTGACGGTTATGCCGGCAAGATCCGCCTGATCGTGGCCATTCGTGCCAGTGGCGAAGTCGCTGGCGTGCGCGTGACCCAGCACAAGGAAACCCCAGGTCTCGGCGACTACATCGAGATCAAGAAGGACAAGAACAAGGCTCGCCCCTGGATCACCCAGTTCACCGGCATGTCGCTGGCCCAGGTGAGCGACAAGGAGTGGAAGGTCAAGAAGGATGGTGGCCGCCTTGACTACTATGCCGGCGCCACCATCACCCCGCGTGCCGTGACCAAGGCCGTGCACAAGGCCGCCAAATGGGCCGAGGCCAACCGTGACCGACTGTTCGCAGAAGGAGCCGCCAAATGATCACGCGTGAAGAATTCAAGACCATCGCCGAAAACGGCATCTGGAAACAGAACACCTCCATTGTCCAGATCCTCGGACTCTGCCCGCTGCTTGCCGTAACCACCAACGCGGTGAATGGCATCATGCTCTCGCTGGCCACCATCATCGTCATGGCGCTCTCGGGCGTCGCCATTGCCAGCCTGCGCAATCTCATACCGCACGAAATCCGCATCCCCGTCTTCATCCTGATCGTCGCGGCACTGGTGACCGTCGTCGACCTGCTGTTCAACGCCAATCTGCACGAGTTGTATCTGGTCCTTGGCATCTTCATTCCGCTGATTGTCACCAACTGCATCGTGCTCGCCCGGGTCGAAGCCTTCGCGGCGAAGAACCCGCCTCTGCAATCGACCTTTGACGGCATCTTCATGGGCATCGGCATGTTGTGGACCCTGGGTCTGCTCGGCGCCCTGCGCGAATTCATCGGAAGCGGCACCATTCTTGGCGGCATCGACATGGTTTTCCCCGACCTGCATCCGATCCAGGTATTGCCCGAAAGCTATCCCGGCTTCCTGCTCGCCCTGCTGCCGCCTGGCGCCTTCATCCTGCTCGGCTGCCTGATCGCCTGGAAAAACTGGATGGAAGCCCGTGCCGCCGAGCGTGCGAAGCTGAAGCCGCCGGCCCCCATCGCCACGGCCGGTTGCCACTGATTTCGACTGTCAGCCCGTTGCGGGCCTGAAAAGACGCCCGCATGCGTATCGAAGCCATTCGTCAGTTGCTGAGCGCCACCGGCGCCAAGGATTGCCACGTTGAACGCGTCATGCGGGCCTGGGCACAAGCCAGGCCGCTCGATGCAGGACCGAGCCGCCACCCGCCGGAAACCTATCTCCCGCTGGCCCTGCGCAATGCATTGCCCGGCCTGCAGGAGCAATTGTCGGCAATGGCCCGGGTTCGCGCCGAACATCCGGGAGACGATGGTTCTTCGCGGCTGCTCGTCGAACTGAGCGATGGCCAGACCGTCGAGAGCGTGCTGCTGCCGCGCGACGGACTCTGCGTCTCGACGCAGGTCGGCTGCGCAGTCGGTTGCACCTTCTGCATGACCGGCCGCGACGGGTTGCTGCGCCAGGTCAGCAGCGGCGAGATGGTCGCCCAGGTCATTCTCGGGCGAAGCCGGCGCAAGGTCTCGCGGGTGGTCTTCATGGGCATGGGAGAACCGTCCCACAACATGGAGAATGTGCTGGAAGCCATCGACCTGCTCGGAACTGCCGGCGCGATCGGGCACAAGAATCTGGTCTTCTCGACGGTCGGCGACCTGCGGGTCTTCGAGCGCTTGCCGCAGCAACGCGTCGTGCCGGCGCTGGCGCTTTCCCTGCACTCCACGCGCAAGGAACTGCGGGCCGAACTGCTGCCCAAGGCGCCGGCAATCGAGCCGGCAGAACTGGTCGAACTGGCCGAGCAATACGCGCGTCGTACCGGCTATCCGATCCAGTACCAGTGGACGCTGATCGACGGCGTCAATGACAGCCTGGAAGAAATGGACAACATTGCCCGCCTGCTCGCCGGCAAGTACGCCATCATGAACTTCATTCCGTACAACGTGACTGCAGCGCTGAGCTATCGGCGTCCGCCGGTCGAACGAATCACCGAACTGACCCGCTACCTGCACGCCAAGGGCGTGCGGACCACCGTGCGCAATTCGGCCGGACAGGATGTCGATGGGGGTTGCGGGCAACTGCGCGCCCGCCAGCTTGATGATGCCCAGCCGCTGCGCCGGAGGGCTGGGCCGAAGACCCCGGCCTGACTTGCCATCCGGCCTTTCCGGCTAGAATGGCGGCATGTTCATGACCGACCCATTGGAGAGATTCCGCGAATGCCCGACGATCTGCACTGCGCCGCAAAGGTAACGGCCGACGTTGTCGGCGGTCGCTGGAAGGTTGAGATCCTGCATTGCCTGTTCAAGGGAACGCAGCGTTTCTCCGAACTGCAGCACGCCATCGATGGCGTCACCCAGAAAGTCCTGACCCAGCAACTGCGCGAACTGGAGGCCGATCATGTCATCAGTCGGCAGATCTTTCCCGAGGTTCCGCCCCGGGTCGAATATTCGCTGACCGATTTTGGCAGGAGCCTGTGGCCGGTACTCAGCGCCATGCACGAATGGGGATTGCGCCATCTGGCCGAACGCAACGACCCGCCGACCGCCCCCAAGGCAGCCGGCGAGCCCTGACCAAGCTTACTTCTTGCGGGTAGCCGGCAGCGCGGCAACCACCTGGTCCTCTACGGCCGCATCCTTGCAGTGTGGCTGCCCCCAGCCGCCGCTGTAGGCGATCTGGTCGACGCCGCCGGGCCCGACGCCAGCCGGCACATAATCGAGCTTCACGGTGTTGCGGACGCGCCAGGCGATGGCGTGGTCGGCACACGACGAATCGCCGGACACGCCCACGGCGCCGACGAGCTTGCCGGTCGCGTCATACAAGCCGAGACCGCCGCCGAAGACGTTCACGCCGCCGATTCGCTTGCCGACCATGGGATCCTTGCTCTGCCCCCAATCCTTGGCCGGACCGGCATAGGCAACTTTGGTGTCGACCGGGTTGCTCTCCTGCAGGCCGAAGAGGCTGCCACCCGGTTGTACGGCAGCGTAGAGATTGGCCGTCGCCAGGGCCAGCCCGGGCAGGCTGAAGGCATTTGCCGTATTGGCCTTTTGCGCCGAGATGACGCGGCTGCCCGGCCACTGGGCACCGGCATCGGCGCCGGTAAAGGCCACGGCACAGACCTCGCCGCTACGATTGACGACCGTTCCCCACATGTCGAGATTGAAGCCGCCGTTGCTGGCTAAGCGCGCCTCCTTGAGGGCAGCCTTCAGTTCGGCCTGGGTCGGCAATCCGGCGCAAGCCTTGTCGGCAGCCAGCACGGGACCGGCCGTAAATGCGGCGAGACAAAGCACGCCAAGTCGGTTGATCGTTTTATTCATGGTTCTTCTCCGTTGGAATCGTTCGGGCTTCGTCGCCCACATGGCATACGACGAAAGCGTGGCCGATTGTCGGACAAACGGCCGAACGGCGGAAGAACGCACCGGAAGGTTAGCGCCTTACCAGAAGGTAAGCTTCAGTCATCCCCGGCAATGACGACGCAGTTCCTGCCGCGCTCCTTTGCCTGGTAGCAGGCCGCATCGGCGCGCCGGATCAGCGACTTTTCGCTGTCATCTACCCCCCACTCGGCGATGCCGATGCTGACCGTGCAATGGATGTCCTCTCCGGTATTGGAGAGGACCACCTGCTCGGCAAAGGCAACGCGCAAACGCTCGGCCAGCGGCAAGGCGGCCAGGGCCGTGGTTTCCGGCATCAGGACGACAAACTCCTCGCCGCCGTAACGGAAAGCGATATCGGTACGGCGCAGGGACTGCCGTATCGAATCGGCCAGGGCCTGAAGCACGCGATCGCCTTCGAGGTGACCGAAGCAATCGTTGATCTGCTTGAAGTGATCGCAATCGAGGACCAGGAGGGCCAGCGCCCGACCGTAGCGGGTCGCGCGCTCGAGCTCGCCGGGCAGGCGTTCGCGGAGAAATCGGGCATTGTAGAGACCAGTCAGTGAGTCGGTCTGGCTGAGCAGGCGATAGCGCTCTTCGCTCTCGCGCAGCGCCTCCTCGGCGTGACGACGTTCGCTGACGTCCTGCAAGGTTTCGATGGCCCCGACGAGTTCGCCGTCGCCGTTGCGCAAGGGCGCTGCCGTAAAAAACAGCCAGCGGCCACTTTCGCCGATATTGGGGAAGAAGTCCTCGGCCTCGAAACCGCCGGCAATCACCATGGAAGGTTGAAAACGGCCATGGTAGAGGCGGTCGACCGTCGCGTCGTCCGCATCGTCCAGCACGAGGTCGGCCATGATCGGACGCTGGGTCGAATAGAAAGCCTTCCACTGGTCGCTGGTGCCGATGACGTCGCGGGCCAGCGTTCCCGTCATGGCCTCGCAGGCGCGGTTCCAGTGCGTCACGCGGTGGGCGGCATCGATGACCAGCGTCGGCACCGATGAGCCGTCGACAATCTGGGCCAGATAGGCCTCGCTGTCCCGCAAGGCGGCGTCGGCCCGACGCCTTTCCGTGACGTCCTGCAGGGTTTCGATGGCGCCGATGATCTCGCCGGCCTCATTGCGGATCGGCGCCGCGGTGATGAACAGCCAGCGGCCGTTCGGCCCGATGGCCGGAAAAAAATCCTCCGACTCGAAGGCATCCTCGATCAGGTTCGACGGTCGGGTCTTTTTGTGGATGTTCCGCTCGTCGCTGGCATCGGGCATGCCATCGAGCACGCCATCGATCAGACGGTCGGCCAGAATGGGACGGGGGGTCTTGTAGAAGGCCCGCCACTGCTCGGAACGGCCAATCATGTCGCCGGCCGGAACGCCGGTGAGTACGACGCATGCGCGGTTCCAGTGCGTAACCCGATGGGCTGCATCGATCACGATGGTCGCCACCGGATTGCCCTCAACCAACTGCGTCAGGGCAATGCTATTGCCTTCTGTTGAACGCGGCATGGGGTCTGCCTTCTCTGTCGGTTAGAATTTGTCTTTGCGACAATATGGCGCATCCCATCGCGCCTGACAATCCACTTCCTTCCGAGCAACGTGAAAAAAGCCCACATCGAGCAGTTTTACGCCCGGCTGCGCGACGCCAATCCGTCGCCTACCACCGAGCTGAATTACGCCACGCCGTTCCAGCTGCTGATCGCCGTCATCCTGTCGGCGCAGGCGACCGATGTCGGCGTCAACAAGGCGACGGCCCGGCTCTTTCCCGTGGCGCCGACGCCGGCCGCCATGCTGGCGCTGGGCGAGGAAGGCCTGACCGAGTACATCAAGACCATCGGCCTGTACCGGACCAAGGCGAAGAATGTGATCGCCACCTGCCGCATGCTGCTCGAACTGCACGACGGCGAGGTGCCGGCCGAGCGCAAGGCCCTCGAAGCCCTGCCCGGCGTTGGCCGGAAAACGGCCAATGTCGTGCTCAACACGGCCTTCGGCCAGCCGACGATTGCCGTCGACACGCACATCTTCCGCCTCGGCAACCGGACCGGGCTGGCGCCCGGCAAGACGGTCGAGGATGTCGAAAACAAGCTGTTGCGCGTGACGCCCGATACATTCAAGAAGGACGCCCATCACTGGCTGATCCTGCACGGCCGCTATGTGTGCAAGGCGCGCAAGCCGGACTGCGGGCGTTGCGTGGTGCTGGATTTGTGCGCCTACCGGAGCAAGACGGTATGAAGGCGGCGACCGCGCTGGCCTTCGGCCATCGGCCCGAGGCCGACCTGGCGCGCGAGGCGGTGGAGGCGGCACTGGCCAACGCCGGCCTGACGCGCGCCGACAACGTCATCCTGTTCCTCAGCCGCGATTTCGTTCGCCAACCTCAGCCGGCCGTGCTGGCCGCGGCGCGCGCCGCCGGCTGCCTCTCGGTGCTCGGCTGCACGGCCAGCGGCCTGTTCACCGAGCGTGGCTGGCAACTCGATCAGCCGGCGGCGGCGGCACTGGTCTATTCGGCGCCCTCGACCCGGGTGGACGAGCACTCGCCTTTGCTCTCGTTCAGCGGCCAGGGCCGCCTGCCCTATGAATGGCAGGATGGCGAGGCGCGCCTCGGCCTGCTCGATGCCGAAGCGGCAGTCTGGTCGCATGGCCGCCCGGCCGAGAACGGCTGTGCCGATTTCCGCTTGCCGGGACTATCCGCCCGCTTTGCCCGCGCCGCCGGTTTGCGCCCGCTCGGCGATGCGCTGGCGGTGGAGCAATGCGTCGGCTACGAATTGCGCCGGGTGGGCGGACACGGCGCCGCCGACAGCCTGCGCCGCGCGCTGCCGGCCGAATTGCGCGAACGCTTGCCGCTGCACCAGATTGCTGCCCTGCGTCGCATCGACGAGCCGGGCATCGCCATCCTGTCGGCCAATGCCGATGGCTCGCTGACGCTGGCCGAAGCGCTGAACGAGGGCGACACGATCACCTGGGCCATCCGCCAGCCACTCGCCGCCGAGCAGGGCATGCGTGACGCGCTTGCCGCCACGGCCATCGAGGCGACGACCGGTCCGCGCGGGGGCAAGAAAAAGCCGCATTTCGCCCTGATGTTTTCCTGCATTGGCCGCGGGCCGCTGTTCTACGGCAATGACGACCGCGACCTCGTCGCCTTCCGCGACACCTTTCCCGACACCCCGCTGCTCGGCGCCTACGGCACCGGGCAGATCGCGCCGCTGGGCGGGCAGAACCGCCTGTTCCACAACACCGCACTCACCTTGTTATTCGAAAGCGCCCATGTTTAATCCTTCCCGCGAACAGGTCCGCCTCTTTTTCTGCGACGCCTGGAAAAAGCACGTCGAGCGGCTGCCCCTGGCCGGCGCCGAAGTGGCGGCCGCCGACATCGCTGCCCGCCACCCCGAATACAAGGCCCTGCTGGAGAATCCGAAAGCGGCCGTCGAGCAGGAATGGACGCCGGAAGGCGGCGCCATGAACCCCTTCCTGCACCTCTCGCTGCACCTGGCGATTCACGAACAGGTCAGCATCGACCAGCCGCCGGGCATCCGCATGGCCTTCGAGCAGTTGCGCGCGCGCATGGATCCGCACGAGGCCGAGCACATCCTGCTCGACTGCCTGGGCGAAACGATCTGGCGCGCCCAGCGCGAAGGCAAGCCGATGGACGCCTACGCCTATGTCGACGCGGTCAAGCGCAAGGCCAGCCTGATCTAGGATTCAGGATCAAGGATTGCGCGGCTAGCGCGCCTCAGCGCAGCTATTTGGGCGCTGAAGCAGGTTTTGACGGTCAACCGGAAAAAAAGGCCAAATTCGAAATCTGGCCTCAGCCCTCGTCGGAGGGCGGCACGACCTTGATGACTTCCTCAAGCGAGGTCACGCCCTGCGCCACTTTCAGGGCGCCGGAAATGCGCAGCGGGCGCATGCCTTCGCGGAAGGCCTGTTCGCGCAGCTTGGGAATTTCGGTGAGCGGCTTGATGTGGCGGCGAATCTCGGGTGAATTGACGAGGATTTCATAGACGCCGACGCGCCCGGAATAGCCGGTCATCCGGCATTCCAGACAGCCGACGGGCTGCCAGATCTGCGTCGGCTCGGCCGATTTCCACGGCGCGACGAGCGCATGCCAGGCGGCGCGCTGCTCTTCGCGCATCGTGACGGCCTTCTTGCAATGCGGACAGAGCGTGCGTACGAGGCGCTGGGCCATGATACCGAGCAGCGTCGAGTTGATGAGATAGGCCGGCACGCCGAGGTCGAGCATGCGCGTGACCGCCGACGGGGCGTCATTGGTATGCAGCGTCGATAGCACGAGGTGGCCGGTAAGCGCCGCCTGGATGGCCATTTCGGCCGTTTCCAGGTCGCGGATTTCGCCAATCATCACGATGTCCGGGTCCTGCCGCATGAGGGCGCGCACGCCGTCGGCAAAGCCGAGATCGATGGCGCGGTTGACCTGCATCTGGTTGAAGGCGGCCTCGACCATTTCGATCGGGTCTTCGATGGTCGACACGTTCACTTCCGGCGTCGCCAGCTGCTTGAGCGTGGTGTACAGCGTCGTTGTCTTGCCGGAGCCGGTCGGGCCGGTGACCAGCACGATGCCGTTGGGCGAGGCTGTCATCTGCTTCCAGCGCGCCTGGTCGTCATCCGAGAAGCCGAGCGAACGGAAATCGCGCACCAGCACTTCGGGGTCGAAAATCCGCATGACGAGCTTTTCGCCGAAGGCCGTCGGCAAGGTCGACAAACGCAGCTCGACCTCCTGCCCGGCCGGCGTCCGTGTCTTGATCCGGCCGTCCTGCGGGCGGCGCTTCTCGATGACGTCCATGCGCCCGAGCAGCTTGATGCGGCTGGTCATGGCGTTCATGACGGCCATCGGAATCTGGTAAACCTGATGCAGCACGCCGTCGATGCGGAAACGCACGATGCCGAGATCGCGCCGCGGCTCGATGTGGATGTCCGAGGCGCGCTGGTCGAAGGCGTACTGCCACAGCCAGTCGACGATGTGGATGATGTGCTGGTCGTTGGCGTCGAACTGCTTGTTGGTCTTGCCCAGTTCGACGAGTTGCTCGAAGCTCGACAGGCCGGAAGTCACCTCGCCCTTGGCGGCGGCCTTCTTGACCGACTTGGCGAGGTTGAAGAATTCGACAAGGTAGCGGCTGATGTCCTCCGGATTCGCCATGACCCGGCGAATCTGCTTGCGCAGGATGTGTTCCAGTTCGCCGACCCACTCGCGCACGTACGGTTCGGCCGTGGCGATGACGATTTCGCGCGTCGTCACGTGCACCGGCAGGATGCCGAAGCGCGCCGCGTAGGCGCTCGACATGACTTCAGCCACGCCGGTGAAGTCGATCTTGAGCGGATCGATGTACTGGTAGTCGAGGCCGACCCGGCCGGCCAGCCATTCGGTCAGCACTTCGAGGGTGAGCAGGATGGTGGGCGGCTGGCTGCGCCGCCACTTCTGGTCGGCGATGACGACCAGGGGATGGGTCTTGCCGCCGTGCAGGCGACGCTCGATCTTGAACGCGTCCGCCGCCGCCTGGTCGACCAGCCCGTCCTCGACCATCCAGTCGAGCACTTCGGTCAGTGTCAGGCGGTGTTCGCCGATGTTCTTGTCACTCATGCGCGGCAATATAGCACGCGTCCGGTAACGATTTGTAACCGGCGGGGCCTCTGTTTGCACTCCTTTACAACTTGCCGCCGAAATTCACTTTGATGCACCTAGAATGAATTTGAACCCACCCGCCAGGAGAACAACATGAAAACCCGTTTGATGATGGTCGTCGCTGCCTTGATGGCTTCCCTGATCGCCCTGCCCGCCACAGCCCAAACCGCCCCGGCCGGCGCAACCGTTGACAACGCCACGACCGGGGTCGGCCCCGGCCCGGGTGCCGGCATGCGCCAGGGCGGCGGCCAACGTGCCCGCGCCCCGCGTGACTGCAGCCAGGCGCCGAACCCCGAGGCCTGCGCGGCAAAGCGCACAGCGCACACCAAGGCCATGGAGGCCTGCCAGAATGTATCCGGTCCGCAACGGCGCGACTGCATGCAGGAACAACGGCAGAACATGGATTGCAGCAAGACGGGCAATCCGCAGCAATGCGCGGCGCGCCAGGCGGCATTCAAGGAATGCCAGGGCCAGAGCGGCCCGGCCAAACGCCAGTGCATGCAGCAGAAAATGCCGCCGGTCGATTGCAGCAAGGCGCCCAACCAGGCGCGCTGCGATCTCCATCAGAAAGCCCGCGAGGTGTGCAAGGACAAGTTCGGCCCGGAACACAAGGCCTGCGTGCGCGAACAGCTTGGCGTGAAATAGGCGCCTGAAAAGCAAAAATGCCGGGAAACCGGCATTTTCATTTTGGGCAAAATTTCCGGTTGACCGTCAGATTCCGCTCAGAGACAGATGCCGGCCCCGCGAATGATCAGGCGCGTCGATTGGCGTCGTCGATGAGCGGCTTGAGCGCCAGGTCGAACTTCATCATGTGGCTGAGCACCCAGCCGGAAACCTTGGGGGCCAGCGCATCGGTGGCGCCATAGCCGCCGGAGATCGAGGTCAGGTGAATGTGGGAAATCTCGTCCATGATTTCCGTGTGGGCAGCGACGTGCTGGTCGAAGAGTTCGCCCTTGACGCCGAGCTTGCGCATCATCGCTTCTTCGTAATCGAAGTGCTGGGCCATGCGCCCGGTCAGTTCCGACATGACCTCGTTGCACTTGTAGGCAGCGCTGTCACCCGACAGCTTCTTCAACGCATCCAGGCATTCGAGCAGGCCATCGTGCTGACTATCGAGCAGACGGTCACCCAGAACAAAGGGTGCAGGCAGGAAACGCAGGTCTTGGCCGAGCATGTGATCAATCAATGAAAGACGTTGGCATCCCCGGACTTGGCTTGCCCCCGCAAGCATTCGACCACGGATGAAAAACTGACCGGCGGGATTCTAGCGCAGGACGGGTCTGAAACATGTGAGATAGATCACGAAATCGTGAGGTCGACGCACATTTTCATCGCAGAGGTGGCGACTCTCAATTTTTCCGCAAGGGCTTGAGCAGATATGACAGGCCATTGTGGTCGATTTCCCGCATCAGTTGGAGCAAACGGCCGATTTCGCCGGGCGGGAAGCCTTCCCGGGCGAACCAGTGAAGGTAGTTGCCGGGCAAGTCGGCGATCAGCCGGCCCTTGTACTTGCCGTAGGGCATGGTGCGTGTGACAAGAAGTTGCAGGTCCTCGGGGCTCATGGTGGCGATGTTCGGGCGAAGGCGCCATTGTGCCAAGAATCAGCCGAAGACGATCATCCACAGTGCGGTGGCCACCAGCATCAGGGCGAAAGCCAGGCGCAGCCGGCGTTCCGGCAGGCGATGGGCGATCCGCACGCCAGCCGACACGGTCAGGGCGCCACCCAGCGCGAGCAGGACGCCCATCGTCCAGTCCACGTGGCCGGCCTGGGCAAAGGTCAGCAGTGCAACGATCGAGCTCGGCATGACCAGCGCCAGGGCGAAACCCTGCGCCATGGCCTGCGTCTGGCGGAAAAAACTGACCAGGATGGGCGGCGTGATCATGCCGCCGCCGATGCTGATCAGCCCCTGGCAGGCGCCGCCGACCAGGCCGACGAGCGGAATCAGGCTTTCCGGCAGGTGCAGCGACCAGCGCGCGCGTCCGGCGCGCAGGCCCCACAGGCTGTGAATGGCCAGCCAGAGCAGGAACAGCCCGAAATAGCGGCGCAGCTCGCTGGATGTCAGGCTGCTGGCGTACCGGGCGGCCAGCGTGGTCGCGCTCACAGCGCAGAGCACGAGGAGGACGGTCCGCCATCTCGGCAGCGGCTGGCGCTGCGAGTAGCGCCACAGCGCGATGCTCAGGTTGGGCACCATCATGACCAGCGCTGTTCCCTGGGCGAGCTTCTGGTCCATGCCGAACAAGGCAGTCATCACGGGAATGGCGATGATGCCGCCGCCAATGCCGAAGATGCCGCCGGCGAAGCCCAGCGTGGCGCCGATCAGCAAGGGCAAGGCGAAGCTCAGGAACAGGGTCATGACCGGAAACGCGGGGAAGGGATGCCCATGTTACTGCTTTGCACAGGCGACAAAATACGATCTAATTTATTCGATTCGTTAATTTGATTTATCAATCAACATGTCTTCCGAACTTGCCTTCTTCAGCCTGCTGGTGCGTCAGGGCAGCCTGGCCCGGGCCGCCCGCGAACTCGGCGTGACCGGCCCGGCGGTCAGTCGCCGGCTGGCGCAGCTCGAACAGCGGCTGGGCGTGCGCCTGCTCACCCGAACGACGCGCCGCATGAGCCTGACGCCCGAGGGCGAGCTCTATCTGGCCGAAAGCCGGCGCATCCTCGGCGAGATCGAGGCGCTCGAACAGACCCTGTCGCGCACCCGCGCCGAACCGCGCGGCCTCTTGCGCATCCACGCCACCTTCGGCTTCGGCCGCCGGCAACTGGCGCCGGCCGTCTCCGACTTCGTTCGCCTCTACCCGGCCGTCGACATCCAATTGACGCTCGGCGACCAGCCCGTCACGCCGGGCGAGGAAGGTTTCGACATCGCCATCCGCTTCGGCGAACCGCCCGAGGCGCGGGTCGTGGCCCGCCAGATCGCCGCCAACCAGCGCTACCTGTTCGCCTCGCCCGCCTATCTGGCGCGGCGCGGCGAGCCGCAGTCGCCGGACGACCTCGCCGCGCACGACTGCATCGTCATTCGCGAGGGCGTCGGCGCCTATGGCACCTGGACCCTGTGCGCCGGCAAGCAGTGCCGCAACGTCAAGGTGAACAGCAAGCTGAGCACCAACCATGGCGAAGTGGCCGTCGACTGGGCGCTCGACGGCCATGGCATCCTGCTCCGCTCGCTGTGGGATACCGCCGCCGACCTGCGCGCCGGACGCCTGCGCCGCGTGTTGCCGGACTGGTCGGGCAGCCCGGCCGACATCTATGCCCTCTACCCGCAGCGCCTCAACCTGTCGGCCAAGGTGCGCGTCTTTCTCGATTTCCTGACCGAACGCTTCGCCGCCTACCGCAGCGCCACCGACGGCAACGCCGAATTGCCCTGGTAGCCAGCCTCAGCGCCCGGCCCGCCAGAGCGGCGACAGCCCGAGCAGGCCGAGCAGCGGCCCGGGCAGCAGCAGCCAGGCGATGCTCGTGCCCCAGGCGGCTATCCATGCCGTGCCGAGCTGGATCGACAGCATGGTGATGGCGAAGCCAATCGAGTTCTGGAAGGCCAGCGCGCTACCGACGATTTCCGGCGGGCAGGCGCGCGCCGAGAGCGCCGAAAAATGCGGCGAATCGGCCACGACGGTGGCGCCCCAGAGCAGCAGCAGGCTCATCTTCGCCCACAACGGCCAGTCGCCGACGAGCGGAAACAGCGCGCAGCACAGCGCCGAACAGGCCAGCGCCGTGGCCGCCACGCGCGCACTGCCGATGCGCTGGCTCCACCAGCCGCCGCCCAGGCAGCCGAGGGCGCCGATGCCGATGACGGCGAAGGCCAGCCCGGACAGCCGGGCGCTGCCCGCCTCGGCCAGGCCGCTCAGGATGATGAGGGCCGGCGTCAGCGTCCAGAAGGCGTAGAGCTCCCACTGGTGGCCGAAATAGCCGAGCGCCGAGGCGCGAAAGTCGCGAATCGAGAAGGCGAAGAACACGCGGCCGAGGCGCAGGGGCGGCGCGCCGTGCCGGCGTTTCAGGTGCGGCCCGTCGCCGAGCCAGGCGATCATCGCGGCGGCGAGCAGGGCCAGCACCGACGAAACGAGGATGGTGGCCTGCCACGACCAGCCCGCCCCGGCCAGCCGGATGCCGTGCGGCAGCGCCGTGCCCAGCGTCAGCATGCCGACCAGCTGGGCGAGCGCGGCACCGGCCCGCTCCGGCACCCAGCTCACGACCAGCTTCATGCCCAGCGGGTAGACGCCGGCCAGGCAGAAACCCACGGCGAAACGCAGCGGCATGGCGGCGCCCATGCCGTCGGCGAACAGCGCGAAGGCGGCGTTGCACGCGGCGCCGAGCACGGCGCAGACGGCAAAGATGCGGCTCGCGGCAAAGCGGTCGGCCAGGCCGGATACGGCAAAGCTCATGGTGCCGAGGATGAAGCCGAGCTGGACGGCGTTGGTCAGCGTGCCGATGTCGGCCGGCACCAGCCCCCAGGCGCGTACGAGGTCATCGGCCGCGCTGTTGGCGGAAAACCACAGCGAGGTGCCGAAGAGCTGGGCGACGACGATGACGAGGACGGGATTTCGCATGGGGCTTTCGAAGGCAGGATGGGGTCGGGCCGACCGACAATGCTTCGATATTAGCAAATGCCCGGGCCAAGTCCTGCCTGCCGCCTTTGACGGTCTACCGGAAATTTTGCCAAAAATTGAAATGCCTGCGCCCGGCGGCCTGGCCAACGGATCGCGCCCTCGCTTCCGAAAATTCAATTTGCATATCCGGAAATCCTGACCTATAACGAACTGCATGCGCGTGGAAACCGGCATTTCGGTCGGCCGCCCGCGCTGGTGACGTGAAACCGGCGCGGTGCCTACAGTCTGGGCGAGGAGGGGTTCGCCTGTTTCATCAGCGGGAACTGGCGGGCTTCCCCCCTGCCCCGCCGGTCCGCCGGGCATCCGGTAGAATCTCCCCTCCTCCTGCCCGGCTTCCCGCGCATGTCCAAACCCGTTTCGCCCAACTACCTGGCCGGCTATCCGGCGCATCTGACCGATGGCGTCTGGCGCCTGATCGAACAGCAAAAACTCGGCGCGGTGCTGCGCCAGAAATACCCGGACTGCCACGCGATTCGCACCGACAAGGCGCTCTATGACTACGTCCAGGACATCCGCAGCGCGCACCTGCGCAACGCGCCGCAACCGAGCAAGGTCGCCTTCGACGGCAAGCTGCAGACCCTGCAGCAGGCGCTGGGCATCCACACCCGGATCGCCCGCGTGCAGGGCGGCAAGCTCAAGAGCAAGCGCGAAATCCACATCGCCAGCATCTTTCGCGACATGCCGGAAGCCTTCCTGCGCATGATCGTCGTCCATGAAATTGCGCATTTGAAGGAACCCGAGCACGACAAGGCGTTCTATCAGCTTTGCCAGCACATGGAAGCGGACTATTTCCAGCTTGAATTCGACCTCCGTGCCTACCTCTGCCACCTCGCCGCCGGTGGGCCGCCGATGTGGGCGCCGGAGGGCAGCGGCAGTGATGCTTAGGGCCGATCTCACGGTCAACCGGAAATTTTGCCCAAATTTGAAATATCGCCAGGGAGTTGAAACGCATGCGCCGTAGTCCGACCCGAAAGCTGATCCCAATCCTGCCCCTGGTTTTCGTCCTGCTCCTGAGCGGCTGCATGTCGCGCGGCATCCCGCAGGCCGGCGGCAGCGGCGAACAGCCAGCCGCCCGCGCCCTCCTGCAGAAATCCGCCGAAGCCCACGGGCTGGCCGCCTTCCGCCAGATCGACGACCTCAGCGTCGGCTATGCCGGCGAGTGGTACGGTCTGGTCAGCAAGGTCCAGCCGACGCTGATCGACGCCGATTTCCGCCAGGGCTCGCAGGAGCGCATCCTGCTCAAGGAACGCCCGCTCATCGCCCAGCGCCACGACGGCCCGAAAGGCCGCAAGCAGGTCATCCGCAGCACGACCGACATTCGTGTCTTCTACAACGATGAACCGGCAACCAACCGCGACGTGCTCGCCGCCGCAGCCCTGGTCGCCGACGGTTACCGGATGTTCCTGACCGGGCCCTTCTATTTTCTCGACGGCAACCTGAGCCTGGAAAGCGGCGACGACGAAAGCGTCGAGGGACGCGCCTGCAAAACCCTCGTCGCCGTGCGCCGCCCCGGCCACGGGCTGTCGGCCGAGGACCGCTACCTGCTGTTCATCGACGCCGAGAACCACCTGCTGCGCCGCGTCCGCTTCACCATGGAAGGCCTGGAGTCGACGCAGGGCGCCATCGCCGAAGTCGATTTCTTCGACCATCGCGAAATCGCCGGCGTCGTCTGGCCGACGCGCTTCTACGAACGCCTGCGCAAACCCATCCCCAGCCTGCCGGTGCATGACTGGCGGCTGATCGGGCTCGACGTCAATCGCGGCCTGAGCGCAGCCGATCTTTCCGGGCCAAGCTTCTCCGCCAAAGCTGCCGAACCGGCAAGGCGCATCGAACCTTCCGGACCTTGAACGCCGGTCTGTGGGCCTCGCTCGCCCGGGAGGATCGCCGGGCGCGGCGACTCAGCCGCCCGACAGCCTCAGTCGGCGACCGGCCGGCCTTGCTCGACCCAGATCAGCTTGTCCGTGGCAAAACCCGCCGCCCGCGCCTGGCTGACGAGCTGCGCGCGGAGATCGGCCGGCAGCGTGCGCTCGCGGGCGAGAATCCACAGGTAATCGCGGTCCGGCCCGGCGACGAGCGACCAGCGATATTGCGGATCAAGCGCAATCACATGGTAGCCGCCGTAGAACGGCCCGAAGAACGACACCTTGAGCGACGCGGTGTTGGTGTCGCCGATGAACAGGGCGCGCCCGACGGCCTCCTTCCACGCCTGTTTCTGCGTGTCGTAGCCGCGGTTGATGACCTTGACGCTGCCGTCGCCCTGCAACTGGTAGGTGGCATTGACGTCGCTCATGCCGCGCTCGAAGGAATGGTCGAGGCGGGCGATTTCGTACCAGCGTCCGAGGTAGCGCTCGATGGCGAATGGACTGACCGCTTGCAGCCCCGGCGGCGGCGCCGTCGAACAGGCGGCCAGGATCAGGGCGAAGCTGAGGGCAAGAAGGGCGGAACGAATCGGGGTCATGGATGGTCTCTCAGGAGTGCAGCACAAAGCGGGGCAAACTTGGTTTTTCCCCCGACGATACACGAACCTGGAAAAGGATGATCGCCGCATCATCGGCGTATAGTCTGTCCTCGGTTGGCCACGACATCGACTTGGAGGCTCATCATGAATTTTTTCAAACGCCTGCCCGGTTTCCCCCGCACACCAGCCGGCAAGGAGCGCGATGTGCTGCGCTGGTTGCCGCGGATTGCCCTGTTCGGCACCGTGGCGCTCGCCATCCCCTCGCTGCTGGCACGGCTGATCACCGCTCCCGATGAAACGCAGGCGATCATGACGACGGACATCTACGTCATCGGCTTCATCGTCCTGCACTGGACGGTGGTCGTCACGGTGGGGATCGCGGCCTTCATCGTCATGGTCATGAAGGGCCCGGCCTACGTGGCCGACGCCTACCCGCTGCAGGAAGAAGACACCCCGGACGGCCCGCCCACCTGGACGCCGCATGGCCGATGATCCGGGCGGCAAGTCCTCGGCCGTCCCCGGCAACCGCTGGTCGCGCCTGGCCCGTCTCGGCTCGCTGGCCGGCGGCGTCGCCGGCAACATGCTGGCCGAAGGTGCCCGCCAGTTCGTCCAGGGCAAACGGCCGCAACTCCACCAGCTGCTGCTGACGCCGGCCAACGCCCGCCGGGTGGCCGACCAGCTGGCGCAATTGCGCGGCGCCGCGATGAAGGTCGGACAATTGCTGTCGATGGATGCCGGCGAGCTGCTGCCACCGGAACTCGCCGAGATCCTCTCCCGGCTGCGCGCCGATGCCGACCCGATGCCCATGAGCCAGGTCGTCAGCGCCTTGAACGCCAACTGGGGCGAAGGCTGGGACCGTCATTTCGAGCAGTTTTCCTTCACACCGGTCGCCGCGGCCTCGATCGGCCAGGTCCATTTCGCCCGGCGCAAGGATGGCCGTCCGCTGGCCATCAAGATCCAGTATCCCGGCATCCGCAAAAGCATCGACAGCGACGTCGACAACGTCGCCAGCCTGCTCCGCGTTTCCGGCCTCCTGCCCAAGTCGCTGGACATCGCCCCGCTGCTCGCCGAAGCCAAGAAGCAGTTGCACGCCGAGGCCGACTACCGCCGCGAGGGCGCCTGCATGATGCAGTTTTCCGGCCTGCTGGCCGGCACCGGCGACTTTCTCGTGCCGCAACTGCACGACGACCTGACGACCGAAAACATCCTGAGCATGACGCGCCTCGACGGCGTGGCGATCGAAAGTCTCGGCCATTTGCCGCAGGACGAACGCGACCGGCTCGTCGGCCAGCTGTTCCGCCTGCTCTTTCGCGAAATCTTCGAGTTCCGCCTGATCCAGACCGACCCGAACTTCGCCAACTACCGCTACGCCACCGACTCGCGCCAGCTCATCCTGCTCGATTTCGGCGCCACGCGCGCCTATCCGGCGGCAATGATCGAGCACTATCGGCAACTGATCGTCAGCGCCATCGACGCCGACCGCCAGGGCATGAACGACGCCGCCATGGCCATCGGCTATTTCCAGCAGGACATCAAGGAAGGCCAGCGCCAGGCCGTGCTCGACATTTTCGCGCTCGCCTGCGAGCCGCTGGCGCACGACGGCGCCTACGACTTCGGGACGTCCGACCTGAGCCTGCGCATCCGCGACGCCGGCATGGTGCTCGGCATGGACCGGGATTTCTGGCACACCCCGCCGGCCGACGCCATCTTCCTGCACCGCAAGCTGGGCGGGCTCTACCTGCTGGCGGCCAAACTCAGGGCGCGGGTCAATATCGGTGCGCTGGCCGGGGATTTCCTCGGGCGGGGAGCGTCGCCGGCATCGTTGACCACTCTTTGACGGTCTACCGGAAAAAAGGCCCAAAATTGAAATTTCGGGCCAGGGCTGGCGCGCCGTCCAACCCGCTTAGTTGGTCAGAATCCGGACCTTGACCGTCTTGCCCTTGACCTTGCCGGCCGCCAGCTTGCGCACCGTGTCCTTGGCGACAGCCCGCGCCACGGCGACGTAGGTGCTCTGATCGGTCACCGTGATCTTGCCGACCTGTTCGCGGGTCAAGCCAGCCTCGCCAGCCAACGCACCCATGACGTCGCCGGGACGAATCTTGTCCTTGCGCCCACCGAGCATGAGCAGCGTCGACATCGGCGGCACGAGCGGCGAGTCGTCGGTGACGTCGACGGTCTTGATGTCGACGACGTCGAGCTGGCACTTCATCATGTCGGCGATGGTCGCCACGCGGCGGCGGTCGCCCGAACTGCACAGACTCAGCGCCCAGCCCTCCTCGTCGCCCCGGCCGGTACGGCCGATGCGGTGGATGTGGATTTCCGGGTCGGGCGTCACATCGACGTTGATGACCGCTTCGAGCTGGTCGATATCAAGGCCGCGCGCCGCAACGTCAGTCGCCACGAGCACCGAGCAACTGCGGTTGGCAAACTGGATCAGCACCTGGTCGCGCTCGCGCTGTTCCAGATCGCCATTCAGCGTCAGCGCGTGAATGCCGGCGTGGCGCAGGACATTGACCAGATCGCGGCACTGCTGCTTGGTGTTGCAGAAAGCCAGCGTGCTGACCGGGCGGTAATGCTTGAGCAGGCGCACGACAGCGTCGAGGCGCTCTTCGTGCTTGACCTCGTAGAAGCGCTGGCGAATCTTCGTTTCTTCATGCTGCTCAAGGAGTTTGACCTCCTGCGGCTGACGCAAAAACTGCCTGGCCAACTGGGCGATGCCCTCCGGATAGGTCGCCGAGAACAACAGCGTCTGGCGCTGCGCCGGGCAACGCTTGGCGACGTAGGCGATGTCGTCATGGAAACCCATGTCGAGCATGCGGTCGGCTTCGTCGAGGACCAGCGTGTTCAGTTCGTCGAGCTTGAGGTAGCCGCGCTCCATGTGATCCATGATGCGACCGGGCGTGCCGACGACGATATGCACGCCTTTTTCGAGGCTGTTGGCCTGGTTGCGCAGCGTCGAGCCACCGACCAGCGAGAGCACCTTGATGTTCTCTTCAAAGCGGGCCAGCCGACGGATTTCCTGCGTCACCTGATCGGCCAGTTCGCGCGTCGGGCAAAGTACCATGGCCTGCACGGCGAAACGGCTGGTGTTCAGGCGATTGAGCAGCGCCAGGCCGAAGGCGGCCGTCTTGCCGCTCCCCGTCTTGGCCTGGGCGATCAGGTCGTGGCCGGCCAGGGCCAGCGGCAGGCTGGCGGCCTGGATCGGCGTCATGCTCCGATATTCAAGCTGCGCCAGATTGGCCAGCATGGCCGGCGACAGGGGCAGCGTGTCGAAACCCTGTCCGGCGGTCGTGTCTGCGCTCATCCGCCGCTCAAACCTTGCGCTTGCGCGCCGGCATCGGCTTGCGCTGGCGTTGGCCCGGCTTATGAACTTCAGCCTCGGGCTTCGGCTTGGGGACCAGCAGATTCTTGGCTGTCGTCTTCTCGGCAGCGCGATGCGCCTGAATGGCCGCCGTCACATCAGCCGGATCGACCGTGATGCCGGCGTGATCACCCTTGATGTTGTAGGCCGAGAGACGGTCCTTGATGGCAAATAGCAACTCCGGGGCTTCGGCCTTGCGCGGCAGGCCGGTGACGATGGCCTGCGCGGCTTCGGTCAGCACGAAGCCGTCTGCCTCGGCCTTGATCAGGCCGGACTTGCCGAGACGATCGAAAGCCTCGACCAGCTTGGCTTCGTTGGGAATGTTTTTCTGCAACAGATCAGCCGCCGATACGATTTCAACCAGCTCGGCCGGCCGCCGTTTCGAAGAAAGCGCCGTGGCGAGGATAAGAAGGGAGTCAACGTCGTGGACTGGGTGCATCGGAGTACCTATGAATAGCGGTGGAATGAGAAACGGCGTGGAATCAGCGGGTCAAAGGCGGTCAAAACAGCCTGAAATCGGTTTCTCGCAAGGCCGCTAGTGTACCCGCTTTGCTGGGGCAAACGACGGCAAACTCGACAGCCAATCGCACGGTCAACCGGAATTTCGTGCCAATTTCCACATGTTCCACAGACGAAAAAGCCGCCTCGCGGCGGCTTCTGGGTGACGTAGGCCAGCTTACTTGCCGGACAGCGCCATCATGAGGTCGTTGATGCGTTTGACGAAACCAGCGGGGTCGTCGAGCTGGCCGCCTTCGGCCAGGGTCGCCTGCTCGAACAGCAAGGCAGCCCAGTCGTCGAAGCGCGTTTCCTCGTACTTCAGGCGCATCACGGCCGGGTGCTGCGGGTTAATCTCAAGGATCGGCTTGGTGTTCGGCATCGGCTGGCCAGCGGCCTTCATCAGGCGTGCCAGGTTGCCCGACGGGTCATGCTCGTCCGAGACCAGGCAGGACGGCGAATCGGTCAGGCGGTAGGTGACGCGAACGTCCTTGACCTTGTCGCCCAGCGAAGTCTTCACCTTCTCGAGCAGATCCTTGTACTCGTCGGCCGCCTTTTCGGCTTCCTGCTTCTCGGCTTCGTCTTCGAGCTTGCCGAGATCCAGGCCACCCTTGGCAACGGATTGCAGATGCTTGCCCTCGAACTCGGTGAGGTGACCAACCACCCATTCGTCGACGCGGTCCGACAGCAACAGCACTTCGATGCCCTTCTTGCGGAAGATTTCGAGATGCGGGCTGTTCTTGGCAGCATTGAAGGTATCGGCCGTCACGAAGTAAATCTTCTCCTGACCTTCCTTCATGCGCGCGATGTAGTCGGCCAGCGAGACGTTCTGGTCGGGCGTGTCGTTGTGGGTCGAGGCAAAGCGGATCAGGCCAGCAATCTTGTCCTTGTTGGCATGATCTTCGCCGACACCTTCCTTGAGCACTGCACCGAAGGCTTCCCAGAACTTGGCGTACTTCTCCTTGTCGTTCTCGGCGAGGTCTTCGAGCATGCTCAGCACCTTGCGCGTGCAGCCATTGCGGATGCCGTCGATGTCCTTGCTCTGCTGCAGGATCTCGCGCGAAACGTTGAGCGGCAGATCGCTCGAATCGACCACGCCGCGCACGAAGCGCATGTAGAGCGGCATCAGCTGCTCAGCGTCATCCATGATGAAAACGCGGCGCACATAGAGCTTGATGCCGTGGCGTGCGTTGCGGTCCCACAGGTCAAACGGCGCACGAGCCGGAATGTAGAGCAGCTGCGTGTATTCCTGCTTGCCCTCGACGCGGGCATGCGTCCACGCCAGCGGATCTTCGAAGTCATGCGCGACGTGCTTGTAGAACTCCTTGTACTGCTCGTCGGTAATATCCGATTTCGAACGCACCCACAGCGCATTGGCCTGGTTGACCGTCTCGTCCTCGTCGGTCTCGACCTGCGCACCGTCCTTCCATTCCTCCTTCTTCATCACGATCGGCAGGGTGATGTGGTCGGAGTACTTGCGGATGATCGACTTCAGCTTCCAGCCACCGAGGAACTCATCCTCGCCTTCGCGCAGATGCAGGGTCACATCGGTACCACGCGTGGCCTTCTCCACCATCTCGACAGTGTAATCGCCCTCGCCGCCCGACTCCCAACACACCGCCTGGTTGGCCTCGACGCCCGCCCGACGCGAAACCACTGTCACCTTGTCGGCAATGATGAAAGAAGAGTAGAAACCAACGCCGAATTGCCCGATCAGATGGGCGTCCTTGGCCTGATCGCCGGTCAGCGACGAGAAGAACTCCTTGGTCCCCGACTTCGCGATCGTACCCAGATGCTCGACCGCCTCATCGCGGCTCAAACCAATGCCGTTGTCGGAAATGGTGATGGTGCGCGCTTCCTTGTTGAACGCGACACGAATCTTCAGGTCGGAATCATCGCCATACAGCGCACTGTTGTTCAGCGCCTCAAAGCGCAACTTGTCGCACGCGTCGGACGCGTTCGACACCAGTTCGCGCAGGAAAATCTCCTTGTTGCTGTACAAGGAGTGAATCATCAATTGCAGCAGTTGCTTGACTTCAGCCTGGAAACCCAGGGTTTCGCGATTGGCGTTCGCGGTTGCAGACTCGGACATGCTTGAAACTCCCAATGAAACATTAAGAACGTGAATTGGGAGTTGGGGGCAGTAGCGCCGAATTCAAGAGCCAGAAGAAGCGGAGATGTCTATTTCTCAAACTGTTTGCGGAAAGTACAAAAGCCCCGTTAGCGAGTGCTAGCGGGGCTTTTGTTAATGGGAGTCTGGCGTTGACCTACTTTCGCGAGCGGAAGCTCACTATCATTGGCGCGTTGCTGTTTCAC
>Ga0316605_10000180_pt1 | contig 57361 bp, 47 predicted proteins | sample OWC_soil_day20_n_FD_207666 | JGI IMG/M metagenome (GOLD analysis project Ga0316605, IMG submission 207666) | Wetland soil microbial communities from Old Woman Creek delta, Ohio, United States - OWC_soil_day20_noCT | ecosystem: Environmental > Terrestrial > Soil > Wetlands | place: USA: Ohio...
CCCACTTTGGAGGCCGCTTCATATTTTTTTGTACATTTGGTTTCAGAAATCAGTACATTTCGTTTTTGCGATTATAATTAACACATCAAATATATAAATATTATTACCATTATGTTCTTTATGGGGAATCTTCTTTTGATGCCGGGGATAAAAAAAACAACCCGGAAACTATGAAAAGTTATCTGGGTTGTTCTACTTATTTGGTGCCCGGAACAGGACTACAAATATTACTTATAGTTATTTTTAATTATGTTATAAATGGCAGAAAAATAGCTTTGTACATAAATTAATGAAGCATTTGAACGCAATCAAATGTAACGAAATATAAAAAATGTTTCAGTAAAAGTTTCAGTAAACGATATTGTCGATATATTTACGTCAGATAATTGATGTAATATAATGGGAACGACTTTCAATTTAGAGCTGAACAACAAGCCGACAAGGAAAAATACTTTTTCAATCTTTCTCCGCATTACGCAGAATAAAAAGCACAAGAGGATTAAATCAAGTATTGAGGTTAAAAACAAGAAAGATTTTAATCCAAAAGCTAAACAAGGAAATTGGATCAGAACTTCGGAAGCAAATCACAAGGTCTGGAATCAAGCCATTGAAAATGAGCTCGAAGAAGCAAAAAGGACTTATCGAGAATTGAAAGAAGATGGACTTGCTTCAAAGGAACTGATAAAGCTTACATTACAAGAAGGAGAGTCGTCATTATCCTTTGTTGATTATGCAAAGCAAAGGGCTCAAGATATTTTCAATGAGGGCGGTTATCGGAATTTTAAAAAATATGTTGGTTTTTGCAATAAACTTGAGACCTTTCTTAAGAACTCCGGTAAAAGCGATTTGTTATTTGCTGAAGTAACTTCTTCATATTTATCAAAATTTGAGTCATTTCTTCACACTCTACGAAATGAAAGAAATCCAGAAGCTACCTTACACCCAAATACTATTGCAGTAAATCTAAATATATTCAAAGCTCTAATAAACAGAGCAATTGAACAGGATAAGTTACTTAAACCTGAAAAGAACCCTTTCTTAGGATACAAATACGACAAAGCAATTAATACGATTAAAGATAAGCTAAACGAAGCTGAAATAAAGCTTATAGAAGCGCTTGAGCTACCTGAGTATAGTTTGATCTGGCATTGTCGTAATTACTTCTTGTTCTCCTTCTATTTGGCAGGAATAAGGGCAGGAGATTTGATTCAGCTGAGATGGTGCAATATTACTTCTGAAGGGAGAATTGAATATCGTATGGCGAAGACAAAAAAAGACCGTAATATGAATTTACATCAAAAGGCGGCTGACATTCTTAAGAACTATTATAAAGAAGGGAGCAAGCCCTCTGATTATATATTCCCCTTACTGGACAATGATGCCCCTTATGCAAGAGCCATTTCCGAAGAGCAAAAAGCTACTTTACCTCCCGAATTGATAAAGAAACTAATCGATACGGTAAGTAGCAAAAATGCATTAATAAATAAATACTTGAAGAAGATAGCAACTTTGGCAAGAATCGAGAAAAATGTTTCTTTTCACATAGCTCGCCATAGCTTTGCAAAGATTGCAAAGGACAATAAAGTAGATAATAATCACCTGAAAAATCTACTGGGACATTCAAGTATAAAAGTAACCGAAGCTTACATGGGTAACTTTGAGACTGCAGATACAGATAAAGTAATGGCGTCAATATTTGGGAATAAAGAAGATCAAATAGCTCAACTTAAGACTTTGTTGGAAAAGGTGGATCCAGTACAATTAGAAACACTTTTCCTTAGCTTAAAATGTAAACGTTAACATATAATAATAATTTATATAGGACTATTAAACAAGTAATCAAGAAAATATATGAAGAGCAGAAAATCGCCTTTAGAAAGAATACAAGAATTAATGAAATTAAAAGGGAATGAGATTGAAGAGAAGGATCAGGAGTTATTAACAGCTGAGATGGATAAGGATTTTGAAGAATTTAAATCCGAGTTAGATCTTATGGAAAGAAATGCAGTGGTTAAACGAAGTGAATTAATTTCCCAAAAAAAGCAAAAACTTATTGACCAACGTAATCAGATTTTGCAATTAGCATTAATACATGGGGTTCAATTAAAAGATGAGCATTTGGAGAAATTATTTTCTACACTTAAAAAAGACTCTTTGAGTACTGCAACCCCATCAGGATTAAGTTCTTGGGAAGAGAGTTTAAAACTTGCCGAACTAATTAGTTTTTTTAATTTATGTATTGTCAATAGAACTCCAGTTACCTTCTCTACTACAGTGAAAGGTCAAAAAAAGAGTTTAACAATAGATCAATCATATTTTATGCTTCATTTTTCGAAACTTGCAAATACGTTATTAGTAGAAGACAGTGATGAGAGATACTCTAAATTATTCAATTGGAGTAGAAAAGAATATAAAAATATTTCCTTCGAAGAAGATTTTATTGAATGGAAACAATATTGTGATGAAAATAATTTACAAATACCAGAAGGATGCACTCCAAAGCCAAAAATAATGCTTAGTTATCCTGAAGTATATGGAAATTATCAAATTGATAAGATCATTCAATATGAAAAAGAAACTATTGAAAGAGCTAAAAAGTATACTAAGCATCACAAATCTTACATTTTGAGCGAGATTGTAAGTTATTTTAGACAAGAAGACGTATTTAAAAAAGAATACAAAACAATACAATCAGATGAAGCATGTTTTCTCTATGACGTTTTAGCTATCTTAGAAATTATCGTGTCTGATGGTAATGAAGCAAAAACAGAAAAATACGACTTCATAAAAAGAAGAATATAAGAATCTTCTTGTCCGGATTATTTAGGCCATTATGTTAGGCTGAAAAGAGGGTGTACAAACCTTTTTTTCAGCCTAATATTTTAAATACAGGCCTTTACTTTTGCCTTAGAGAATATAATTATTTAAAACAAATTAATAATTCAATGCTAATGCAAACAAAAGAAACTACCCTCAACATGACAGTCGTCCCAGAAGCTTATCTCAATGAGATGAGACAAGAATTGGGAGAAATGAAAACTATTCTTCAAAGAAAATCTGAGGAGGAAATTAATTCACGATGGATTGAATCTGTCAAAATCCCCAAACAACTTGGCATTAGTCAAAAAACTTGGCAAACCTATCGGGATAAAAGGTTAATCCCTTTCAGCCAAATCGGGAGTAAGATCTATGTCAAAAGGGCTGATCTCGAAAAATTCTTGCAATCACACTACATAGAGGCTATAAAGTAAATACATCTGAGAATAACATGTTTCCCAAAGCCCAGATATTCAAACATTGCATCAGACTTTTCGAATGAAGAATAACGATAAAATATATTATCAGTTAGTACCCGAGAAGATCTATCTGAGCTTAGATACTTTGGATGTCTTATTAGGATCTGATATAAAAGGATATTCAAGGGATTACCTCAAAGAAGTGATATCTATTGTTGCTTTTCACATAAAAAAAGATGAAAACTCATCACAATTGCAAATGGTCTATATAAAAAAGATGGTTCCTCAGGGGGACAAATATCTGCTGGGACTTATTAGATTGGGCCTGATTAAAAGAACAGGTGCGGCCATCGTTGGGCAAACAAGTTATAACTACAGCTTTGCCCCAGATTATGCGAGCAAATACATTCCATTGAAAATGAATAACGCAAAGCTTATAAGACGAATAGAACTAGTTCATAGTAAAATGGAAAAGGCGGCTGCATTATCGATAAGAGGTCGTTCAGCGCAAGTGAAATTCCTAAAACACCTGAGTATTGAACCTGAGTACATCAACTTTCTTAATAGAAGCTACACAATTGGAACTGATCAATATAACAGCGCTATGGCATCTGCAATAAGAATAATAAACAACGATATTTTTTATTGTATTGATAATACGTCAGGACGATTTCATTCAAATATTACAAATATGTCAAAAGGATTAAGACCCTTTTTAAGAATCGATGGGCAACAACTAGTAAATCTGGACATTAAAAATTCACAACCTTATATGAGCACTATATTATTGACAAATCCAAACAAAGTACATAGTATGACAAAAATACCTGCTTTTGCCTTGTTGCTACAAACTCTGGAAGTAACACAAACACAAGATGTTAAAAAATACATTTCTTTGGTAAATTCCGGGCAACTTTATGAATACTTAATGGGCGAATTTTCTAAGGAAGGGCTTGTACTTACAAGAGCAGAAACTAAAACTCAGGTTTTAAGACTTTTATTTTCTCGGAACCGGATGCCAAAGGATAAAATTAATCGCCTATGCAGACAAATATTCAGAGTAAGATTCCCAAAAGTAGATCAGGTTTTTTCTAAACTGAGAGGTTCTTCAAAAGGAGATAAATTCTCAAATTTTAAAAGATTTGCAATCCTCCTGCAAAGTATCGAATCACATTTAATAATTGATATAATCCTAAAGAGAATATATAAAGAGCTCCCAGGGACAATTGCGGTATCAATACATGACTCAATAATGACCGGGTTGCTCACCAACAACGTTCTTTCTGTTCGCAAAATAATGATTGAAGAACTATCTTCTTACATAGGATTCATGCCCAATATCAAAATAGAGTACAATAGAGAAGAAAAGGATGAAGAGTATAAGAGAATAGAGAGTAGTATAGATAGAGAATATTCTAACTAATATGTTGCTACAACCTCTGTATATACCACATAAGCAGCGAATTAAATAAAATGTAAATTATGTCGAAAAATGAACAAAGAAACACGATTAAGTGGTAAGCCTTTTACTTAATGGCTTGATTGAAGAAATTGATTTAATAAAATCAAAGTGAAAAAATATAAATAAACAACAAACAAAAAAAAGAAAAAATGAGTAGAAGTAGAAACTTAGAACTCACGTTCAAGAAAGAAGATGAAATACTTCTTGAAAAAGCATTAGAATGCTATAATTCGTATGATGATTTTGGGGCTGACTTTTTTATTAGGGGTGCAATAAAAATTGATAAAAAAAACCCTAAAGCATACGTGATAAGAGGATTATTAGAAATGGAGACTATGTTTTTCGAAGCTGCGATTGAAAATTACAATATAGCGATTCAATACTCTCATAATTATCCAGAAATGAAAGCAAGTGCATATTACTACAGAGGGATGGCACATTTTGAAATGGATGATAATTACGATGCAATATTAGACTTGATTAAAGCTGTAGATATATATCCAAATGTTCCTTATGGATTTTACCAATGCGGGAGAGTAAGATGGCTTACTGGCGATGAACATGGAGTAATAAGCTACTTTGATAAAGCTATTGAATTAGATCCTATGGATCCATTTGCATATTACTATAGAACACTAGTAAACGTTAACAGTGGTGAAGACGAAGATGCTATTGAAGACTTAAATAAGTTTCTTGAATTACTCCACGAAGGCAGTTATATAATAAACAAAGAAATCGGAGATAGCGTTGGAACCAGTTATTTTGTTGAAGGTGTTGTTAAATGGCAGTCTGGTTACTACTTAGAATCAATTGAGGAATTTTCTAAAGCTATAGAGTCAGATAATAATATGATAATAAGCTATTTTGCCCGTGCGAGTTCTTATGAAAAACTTGGAAATATCGAAAAGGCAGAAGAGGATAGAAAAAAGGCATCCAATCTTGTATCTAAAAGATACATGCAAGTAGAGTGAGACAAAGTCTAATTCTAATTCAACAATTATATTCTAAATGTTCGTAGTATTTCAAAAAGAGGAAAGATTGTCTTTCCTCTTTTGTTATGTTTAATTATTCTCTCGATGATATTGCTATTTTGAGAGCCTCTATTACTTTTCCCGGGCTGAACCCAACTGACTCAGCCATCATTGTGCAAATTTCAATGAACTCTTTTGTGTCTGAACTCTCGGAAATATGGGGAGTATGCTTAATTCCGAATGCCTTTAACCTAATCGTGATTATATCTTTCATGTAAAAATAGATTATTAAGTTGATTCTTTTCCTATCTCTCCAGATTTTACGGAATCGCAACACGCTCATAAGACCTAATTTTGGGCCATTAGACCCTAAGGGGCCGCGAAGCAGAGAATGTGCCACGCGGCTGCTTATTGTGCCCTAAGGCGGCTAAAAAGGCATCTATGGGCGCCAATCTCTTTGCGAGAGCTTAGCGAGTATACGTTTTACGTCTTATTCAGCAACTTTAAAATCCGATTGATCTCTACTGGGCTTAATTCTTTCTCTGTTTCTTCTGGCAAATCTTCTGCTGGAGCCAAATAAGCAAAGAGAAGCTCGTGTTAGGTAAAGGCTCGTCGTTTCGTTGTACTGCTTGTTTAGTAACATTGCCTCTCTTACTCGGGCATCCACGAATTGTTTCAAAGATTTTGGGTTGTCTTTTACCATAGCAGAAAGGTATTCCGGCCTTGTTTCATTCATGTGCTCGACTACAATTCTAGCAAAGTCATCTCTAAACATAATATGTTATTTGTTACAGTAAGGAAATACTATTTTGCTAATAACCTACAATATTTCGATCCTTCCAACCTTGTGTAGATTTGTATGTTGAAACAGCAGAAAATGGAACTTGAATAGGCACTGAAATAGAAAGCATTCCATTTTCATAAGGTATTGGAACTTTATGTGGGAATCTATAGGCACTAGCTTTATGAGAGAAAAAAAAGGCAAGTGGTTTAATTGAATTTAAGCTCATTGGAAATATAACATCTCCAGAAATATTTCTACATAATAAAAAAGCTGCTTGTCCAATTGAAACTAACTTATTCCCTATTGTTAACCCAGTTAATTCTGTACATCCTTCAAATGCATTCTCTTCAATAGTAATTAGCTCAGAAGGGAGATTCAAAGTACCAGTAAAGCCATTACAACCATAAAATGCTCTACGTCCTATCCTAGTCACGCCAGAAGGTAGATTTAATGTTCCAGTAAAACCGGTACATCCATTGAATGCAAATTCTTCTATAATAGTCACTCCAACAGGGATATTTAATGTGCCAGTAAAGCCAGTGCAATTATTAAATGTATTGACACCAATTGTAATCAGCCCAGGAGGTAGTATTAAATTTCCGCTAAAGCCCGTACATTCGCTAAACGCACCACTCTCAATAGTTGTTAATTCAGAAGGCAGATTCAGGACTGTAAAGCCCGCACAACTGCTAAACGCACCACTCCCAATAGTTGTTAATTCAGAAGGGAGATTAAGAGAGCCTGTAAAGCCCGTACAACCTTTAAATGCATAAACTCCTATCTTAGTTACTTTAGAAGGGATATTTAAAGAGCCAGTAAAGCCTGTACATCCATTAAATGCGAAGTTATCGATAGTAATCAAGTTGGGAGGCAAAACCAAATTACCAGTAAATCCAACACAACCACTAAAAGTAGCACTACCAATTTTAGTCAACCCTGAAGGAAGATCTAAAGAACCAGTTAATCCACTACAACCAGAAAATAAACCATCTCCAATAGTAGTAATTCCAGAAGGTAGAATCAAACTGCTAAAGCCTACACAGCCAATAAAAGAATTATTTCCAAATGTTATTTTTTCACTCGGAATTTCTATAGGGCCTGTGAATCCGCTACAATACCTAAATGCTTCAATTCCAACTGTAGTCAGTTTAGAAGGGAGCTTTAATTCACCTGTAAATCCAGAACAACGAGAAAAGGCTCTATTTCCAATAGTAGTTATCTCTGAAGGAAGAATTAAGGGACCTATTAAGCCTCTACAGGCAGAAAAGGCATAATCTCCAATTGTTGTCAGTCTCGAAGGAAGAATCAAAGAGTCTTTCAGACCGAAACATTCAGCAAATGCAAATGCTCCAATTTTAGTTATTGATTCAGGGAGTATTATTTTTTGTAGAGTAAGATTAGATACAACATCTTTATTCCCAAATGCTTCATAAGGGACCTCGTCATTTTCACATTTTACATCCTTTAAATCCAAATAAATCAATTTTGGCATTTGGTTTTTCAGAACATCAAAATCCGCCTTGTTTATTTCTCCCTTTATTATCATTCTTGAAATAGTATCCTTCTGCGTCTGATTAAGGATTGCGCCTAAAGTGCCCATCTCCTTTACCCAATATGCATTTTGTTCATCTTGACTAATAGCGAGAGTATCTCGAAGACTGGTAGTCTTATCTTTTATATAAATCTCAGTAGAACGAGCTTTATTACTTTTGTTTGCAGCTATGTTTAGCAACAGCTTCTCTGTCCTTAATGCCTTGGTGTCGTAATAGGAAACCCAACTTTTAGCAGATTCAGGGATAATGATTTCAAAATCAACATTAGTCTTAAATTCTATCTCCAGCGTATGGCTATCGCTAGATAAGTTTTCGGCTTTTTTGAGAAGAATAATAGCCTTATTTTTAGGCTGATTAATGGTAATAACCTTAGTAAGATCTCCTGCCTTTATTGTTACGGTTGCAGACCTGTCATCATAAGTATCATTAGCTGTTACACTCACTGTAATCGATTTTACATCAGAACTGCCGGTTGCCGGACTTATTGTGCACCATGTTCCTCCGGATACAGATGCAGACCAATCCTTATTGCTAGAAAAAGATATTGTTTGACTGCTTCCCTGATCTGAAAAAAAAAATGATGTTTGAGACAACTCAAGGATTGGTTCCGTCTCACAGCTGGCTGCAATGAGTGCAATAAAGCAGAAAACTGAGAGAAAATGAATGATCTTATTCATAGCCATATAATTTATAATTTTATCACTTTTCCAGTACTGACAAAGGCCTGTGAAGGCTATTCTTGCAACGTATGGTATTGATTATCAAAGGTAAGTAATATGTTCCAAGCTCAACAAATTAAAAGTGAGTATTTTTACCCTTTTAGCAATAAAGAATATTAAGCAAATTGTCTGACACAAACTTGCATTCCATAAGCAAATAAGTACAAAGGTCGGCTGGATTATTGGGCATAAAACATTGTTAGCGCGGCATGACTATGCAGAAATGAGAATGGACACAAGAATGGACACATTTATACCTATATAGGTCTGGATGCGAAATAATGGACACTTTCCCATGATTTAAAAACTTATTTATATCGCTGTTTTGCCATAATATTTCATGCATATTAGCTTGTAAGATACTCTGCTTATACCTTGTTGTGCCATACGAGTTCTTTCATACAGGCCTGAATACTAGGCATGTAATACAAGAGGTATTGAATATCTAATACAATTTTTCTCTCTTGCAACCTTTAGGGAACCAAAAAACAGATTCTACAAAAAAAAATATAAATTATGCATAGTGTTATAAATTGCAGTTTATTTAACTGGATACTAGGTCTTAGCGACGTATGCAATGAAGCTGTTGGTCCAATAGATGTATTGATTGCAAAATTTGTATCTAAAATCAAGGCTATTTGATTTGCAATCAGTAATAATTTTATTAAAAAATAGTTAGAGTATAAAATAAATAATATAACTTTATATCGACTTGGTTAGTAGATGGTTGTGCAATTTTAGGAAAGCTAGTCAGAGTCTTGTTATAGCAACATTTTGAGTGATTCAGTTACTTGGTGTATAAGCCGATTATTTTGTCAATGAGAACCGGATAAGTATACCATTTTGATACCTTTATTATATAATTCTTTATTTCATTTTTAGGTGATAAAACTACACCGGTAAGAAATGGTAGATTATTTGGCTTTTCCGCTAATGAAAGAATTGGAATTAATATGCTGTTAAAACCATGAAACTTTTTAATCTCTATACTGGATTTTTTGTATTGTCAATAACTGCTTTTTCTCAAAGCGATATTAAATTGAATGATAAAAAATTACTTATTAATAATGTTGTTCAAGATAGTTTATCTGAATACAGCATTAAGCCTGTTACAGTAGTTAATCTTGAATATCCATATACAGTATATCCAAAAGAAATTATATCTCATACTGGCTATTCTTTTTTATTCAGTATAAAGGATAAACAAGCTGTTTGGATCGCTTATCAACTTACAAGTGAAGAAACAGAAAAGTTGTTTAATAGATCTGACAAATTCACTCCTGATAAGAGCGTAAAATCAGGTACTGCAAATGACAATGATTACAAAGGTAGTGGATACGATAGAGGCCATTTAGCACCTGCTGCAGATATGGGATGGTCTGCTAAAGCAATGGAAGAATCTTTCTATTACAGTAATATGAGCCCACAGAAACCGAGCTTTAATAGAGGCATCTGGAAACAGTTAGAGGAATTAATAAGAGATTGGGCTGTACAAAATAAAGAGATTTATATTGTTACCGGTGGTGTATTAAATGATAGCCTTTCATCAATTGGAAAAAACAAGGTTTCTGTTCCCAAATATTTTTACAAAGTGATTTTGGATTATTCCGAACCATCTATAAAGGGAATCGGTTTTATTATGCTAAATGAATCGTCAAAAGAACAATTACAGAGATATGCTGTAACAATAGATAGCGTTGAAAGCTTTACAGGAATAGACTTCTTTTATCAGCTACCAAATGATCAAGAAAAGGTAATTGAAAGTACTTTGTCAATAAAGAGTTGGAATTGGAGTTCTAGTATAAGTTCAAATATGGGTGCTTCACAAATTATTAAAAGTGAGAATAGCGCGAAACAATGTATTGGTGTTACAAAAAAAGGTATCCAATGTAAAAACAAAACAACCAATAGTAATAGTTATTGCTATCTGCACCAAGATCAATTTCAGTTATCCCAGAACAAGAAAGTAAATGATAAGAAATTAAAATGAAAGAAGAAGATCAAAATGACAACTCAAACCATAATCTAGGAATACTAGATATTGCTGTGATATTCCTTTCAATATATGTTTTAGGAGCATTATTTATTGATACTTATTTTAAGCTTCCTACAGAAACTTCACTTCTATTAAGCTACATTGACAATTCTATTTGTGCTTTTTTCTTTGTTGAATTCTGTATTCGTTTTTACAAAGCAGATAATAAATTAAAATTTATGCGTTGGGGATGGGTTGACTTGATTTCAAGTATTCCTATGGTCGGTTTTTTAAGAGCAGGTAGATTATTAAGGCTAATAAGACTTCTTCGTATAGTAAGAGCATTTCGATCAACAAAACACTTAGTAGATCACATTTTTAAAAATAAAGCAAAGGGAACTTTGACTTCTGTATTCATCATAGCAGTACTACTTGTTATTTTCTCTGCTATTGCAATTCTACAAGTTGAAGATGATCCAAATAGTAATATCAAAACAGCAGAAGATGCTATGTGGTGGGCATATGTAACTGTTACAACAGTTGGTTATGGTGATAAATTCCCTGTTACTACGGAAGGTAGAATAATAGCTGCTGCACTAATGACAGTAGGAGTTGGTTTATTTGGAACATTTACAGCCTATGTAGCATCTTGGTTTGCAAAAGAAAAAGAAACAAAAAGTGAACCAGAATAATAGTATTATCATTAAGAATCAACCGAGTTAGATATTTTTTCGTATGTTTTCTAGCATTTGCTTATGCAAATCTCCGTGAGGCTCATTATGCTGACGCCTTTGTCGGCATTAATATTATCCCAATCATTAATATTGGACAGTGGTTTTATCGGCGTCTGTCTAACTAGAGTATGAAAAATGTTATCTAGGCTCTTTTACCTCAAATTCATCTTCCCTACATCAGATAAATCATTAAATGTAAAAACAATAAAAAAATTATCCAAATTTTAACTCACTGAAATTTGTTTCAATTAAATGCAACTAATTATTATCGAATTTATGTAATTATGTGAAAAAATAATTAGTAACTTTAGGTGATATTTAAATGATTACAAAGATGGAGTCGAAATTTATTAATTTCTCACCAAAAAAATATCAATCAAGATTTACTTTATCAGGTTGGATAAAAGCCAGGATAATTACAATACGTAAAGTTTTTATAATATCCGCAATAATTATAAGTTATAGTTAATAAAGATCCCTGATAAGCATTATTCAGAAAAAGCGAACAGGAGTCGAACTGAATTAAAAAATGCAATGAAATTAATTGAACTCTTTTGGATAAAAATTATTTTAAAATTGAATATCCAGAGATAAAAAATTCTACGACTGCGGAATAAAAAATGAAATTTAACGGCTAATAGATCAATAACAAACAATTTACTTAGAGGCGAGTTAATAATGGGATTGACAAGACAAACTGGTTTAATTAAAGAAATTTTTGCTATTAACAAAATCATATAAACACAATATCATTTTAAAATATAAATTTTTTCATATGAAAACTTATAATTACTTCAGCAGATTAAATGTAATCTTAGCCTTTTTGTGTATGTTATTTCTTTGTACTGGCTGTCCTAAGCCAAATCCTTTCGATGAATTCAATTTTTTGGATGAAAATCTGAATACAAGAATTGAAAATTATTATTTAGCGAGCAATTCAGATAGTATAAATAATGAGAACTCCTATCCAAAAGTGTATATTGACTTTTCTAATGGGCTTGTGCAAGCATATACTTCGAATTCGGAAAATGTAAATATGTTAGAAAAGATTACTCAAAAACTGACAGGATCAGATATAAAGTGGTTTGGAATGGGTAATGGTAATATTTACGAACTAGATTTTCCAACAACCCAATTATTTAATAAAGTCACTGATCCAAAATCTTATTCTAAAGAGATTATGGCACCTATTGAGGGTGCATTAAAAGAAATTACCGCTTCCAATGGAGATGCTCTATTAATAACAGATTTTGAAGAGTATACTACTGATGGAAAAGAACAATTCGAAAATTTTGCTAAGGGATACTTCATAGACTGGTTATCAAAAGGTAATTCTATCGATTTCCTTGTAACAAACTACAATGAGAAAACTAAAGATAAAAGAACTGTTTTGAAGCACCTTTACTTTATCATTTTTAACCACGGGAAAGAAAAAAAACTTCTTGCTGATGTAAATTATGCGATAAAAGATAGAGGTTATAATTATGAAAAATTCTCTCTGTCAACTGATTTTTACAAATTAAGTAATGATTATGGATCAGAGAAGAAAGGGGGTAATTATTATAACGATAAGGGGGAAGATATCGTTGGTGCTCTTTATGTTGATAAATATATTAATGGGTTGAAAAAGGATAATAATATGTTTGAATTTTATCCGTTTACAATACCTTGGAAGGAGATTTATGAAAATTCAAAAGCACTTATGGAGCCAGGGGTGAATAATCCTTTTACAAATTTCTTCAGTAAATTATATATAGATGCTAGTAATGAAGATGTGTTTCAATTAAAAGAATTGAAAGTGAATGTGTCCGATATAACAAATGATTACTTATTCTTTGCAAAAACTGAAGAAGTTAAAAAGCACAAACCAAAATTAGGAAAAGATGCTAGCGGTAATTCAGTATTTTCCACAGATGAGAGTGATCCTATAGCATTAGATTGTTATAATACAGATGGATCGATAAAAGATTCCTGGATTTACAAGCCTATTGAAAAAACTCAACTGAATGAAGTCTTTGAATTAAATAAAGATTTATACAATAATGGGTATAAGGGAAGCAAAAATAATATTGAAATTGGTATAAAATTCCACAATAATTTTAACGGCAGTCAGATTATTGACCAAACTGGAGTAATAAGGGTTGATGTAGTAATTTCAGATTGCACACCGAATTTTGATAAACTCAGTTTATTCAAATGGGAATCTTCAACAGTTCCTAATAAATCAAATGAATCACTTGCTGAAGCAATTAGAAATACTCTTGATAAGGTGAATCCAAAAGATAAAGTGATCTATACTTACTTTATCCAAATACTAGGAAACTAGTCAACTAGTTAGATATGGCAATATTTATAACCAAATAATTTATATACTTAATACTATGAATGATCAATCTATTTCAGCTTACATTATCTCAGTGGTAATAGCTCTAATTTTCCTGCTTATTGCAGCAATTATTTCTAACCTTATTCAATATGAAGGTGGCAGCCATCCAAAGGATAAGGGAAAACGCAAAATGTGGTTTTGGATATTTGCCATTCTAACTCCTCTAGTAATTCTTTTATATGGCTTTCTAATCGTAAGGACTGACATTAATGTTCCTTCTCTAAGAGATAAATACACCATTGCATTATCAATTGGCACCGGAGTCTCAATTCTAGTATATGTTTTACTAGGTTTTATTTTAAGCAAAATTTTCAAGAACGGAAAAATTGGTAACTGGTTTTAATTCCCCTATTTTCTATAGATTAACTTAATTTCCATCAAAATGAACGATAAACTTTTTGTTGTTGCTGTTGGAGGCACCGGCATGCGTTGTTTGGAGGCTTTTACGCACTTATGCGCCATTGGCATGTTCGATAACCAAGAAATAGAAGTACTTACGTTAGATACTGATCAAAATAACGGAAATAAGGTTAAAGTGGAAAACCTTATACGTTTATATACAAGAATAAAATCCACAGACAATATTTGTAACCCTAATGCTAATACATTCTTCTCGGCAAAATTGAATTTGCACCAATTTTGGACTAATTATGAGGGTACAGGTAGAGAAAATTACAGAAATATCTCAAAGTTGAATTCAGGCACACCGGAGCAACAAGAAGAGAACAAATTACTATCAGACCTTTTTCTAGAAAAAAATTCTGTCCAAGAATTTAATCTATCACATGGATACAGAGCGCAAACACATTTAGGCTCTCACTTAATGTATCATGGAATAGTTGAAGCAGCAAGAAATTTAGCTTTAGGCAAGGATGTTAAGGTTGAAGAGAGAGATCTTGAAAAATTTTTAGGAAAAATGGAAAAGGCAGGATCTGATGCCAGAGTATTTATATTTGGATCTGTTTTTGGAGGAACAGGTGCCTCTTCAATTCCTGTTCTACCTAAAGCATTTAAAGATGCTGTATATATAAGATCTGCTGGCAAGAGTACATTGGACTTATCTAAAATGAAATTTGGATCGACCTTACTAACTGAATATTTTTCTTTCAAAAAGCCAGACTTAAAGCAAATGACCTCTAAGGAGGACAGCGTTATTGCTGACTCATCATTTTTCCCATTGAACAGTCAAGCTGCCCTTCATTTTTATCAAAGTGACCCTACGGTTCAATCCACTTATAAGAAACTATATCTTGTCGGTTGGCCAATTGAAAGTAAACCGTTAGGAGATGAGAGAAAAGAAGATAAAGTAATAACTGGTGGCGCAAATCAGAAGAATCCATGTCATATAACAGAAATGATATGCGCTTGTGCTGCATATGATTTTTTTACGAGGAAAGACGGCCTTGAAAATCCTAAAGCAGAATATTTATATAAGGCCATTGAGTATGATAAATCCACTTTCAATTTTGATTTTAATGACTTTGTTGGGAATGACGATAAAGCTGGAGAAACCTTTGCTAATAGATTAGGTGCTTTTTTATCTCTTGCTCACATTGTATTAACTAAAAATGAAGCTGCCACAAAAGATGAAATGGGTACAAAAGCATTTATCGCTTTTCTTGCAAATCAAAAAATAAATATGTACTTATCAATTTCAGATGAGGATACAATTGAAATTGATAATTACATGAAAGAATTCGCATATACTTTCGACTCACAAAAGTTTATCCCCGGATGGATATATCAGATTAGAGGCACAGTAAGTCCGGGCCGATTTATGTTCAATGATAAAGCGTTTTCCTCAACCATAAAAGAGCTAAATGATTTAGATGTTGGTGCAATATTCTTAGATGATAAACATCACTGGGAAAAAAGCGTTTTATCAAGTCGTTATGACACTTTTTGTAAGACACTTATTAATAAAGGAGAACCAATGCCAGAACAAAAAGCAAATAGTCTAAAAGAAAAATTTTTAGCCCATATATATAACGCAATTACTTTATCACAAAATTTTTAATAAAAAACATTATGGCTGAGAAAACGATTAAAGCACTTGTTACAAAAGTAAGTCCTAAAGCCGAACCGGGTGGAATAGAATATAATTGGGATTCACTGACAAGTAGAATGCCTTCTTTTACAAATAATATAATAACACCAGCAATTGCTATTGATAAGGATGGTAAAAGTGAAGTGAGTATTGGAGCTATTGTTTCTGGAATGCCGACTGTTTTTGCGAGGTCGAATTTATTTTATAATGCCCTTAATTCAATAACTGATAAGAATGCCGAAGTTGATGGCCTATTGGGCTTTTATAAATCGTTAGTAGATGAATGGAGGGGCTTTATTGCATGTATTGCCCTAAATTATCAGGATGTTGAAGTAAGGCGAATTAATTTGTCTTATTCTGATGGTAAAAAGATTGGAGAGACACAAAATATATATGAACCAAAAGGAGCTTTTGGGAATGTCTTATTTGAAAGAAGGCCGCTTTGGTTCGATCAAACTCTTCCTCCGAATGCTGACCGGAATCCTTTTATTGATGTTATTAAATACAAAAGTCAAGTTGTCGGCGGAACTTCTCCTGAGTGTTTTTTGTTTACTTCCGTCGCTTACCAGTTGAATGAAAAGGCTTCTTTTATAAATGTAAAAAACAGAAATTTTACAGATCCGCTTAACTCAAATTTACAACGGGATGAATTGAATAGACTTTATGGCTATGTCAAATTATTAAATAACAATATTGAAAAATTCAGAACACAATTTGATCAACTAGAAGATGATCTTAGACCTAGATATGAAAATATCAATGGTAATTTACAAGATTGGCTTAAAGAAATGGATGCTTATGCACAACAAAGAGGTCTTAAAATTGATGAACAAATTCCTGAACTTTCGATATTTGTTAAACCATTCGATGTTTTGTTTAACCATTCAACACAACTATATGGTCGTGATGGTATAATCCAAACAGAAGATACATCTGGATCGTTTCTGTTCGATCCTAAAAATTTGCTTCTCCCAGAAGGAACCGAAATTGCCAAAATTAATTTTGGTAAAGAAGGTGATGAAAAAGCGGACTTCTTAAAGGATCATCCTATATATGTACTTCAAACAGAGACAAAAGGAGAAAAAGGTTTCTATAATTACTTTGCTTTACCCCTTACTCCCTTAGCTCTAAATGTTTTTGGAAATAATTTAGGTGCTCTTGTTGGAGTAGATACTACTACAAACATTAAGTCTAGACTTTTAGGTATATATGACCCTGAAAATGATATATTAGAAGTGAAACTTGTGATATACACAAGCCTAGGTAAAGAAATCGTTAAATCACAAAAATATAAAGTTGTTGATAAGTCAATAGAAAATCAGGATATATTATTGTGGCCTAATTTTATTTCAAAAAAATGGAACAGATATTTTATGTACTCTGAGTTACCACATAATGAGGACCAATTTCAAGCAACACCTTTTGTTGGTTATAGTGATGAGGATTATTTCAAGATATTATCAGACTCACGGGGGATTCCTTTTTATTTGTCAGAAAAGGGAAAGGTTAGACAGACTTCAGAAGTAGGAATAAAGGATAGACTTCAATCGACTCTACATATAGTCTCAGATTACAGAGTAGCAGATAACGCTTATAAATATGAAATTTATGAGAGTAATTTACCTTTCAAAGGATTAAAATTTTCTTATTCAGGACAAGATTGTGGCTATCTTATAATAAGATATAAATCTGAACCCGATGCTATATTAAGGAATAAACTCCAAGATAGTGAGGATCTTTCTGAAGCAAATTTGGGTATTGATTTTGGAAGTACCAATACATCTGTTGCTTATTACTCAAAAAAATACCAATCAGTTTCTAAAGGGATTAAATTTAAAAATAGAAGAGTCTCATTATTAGCTAATGATAATAAGAATAATGATATTCAACCTGCTGTAGAAAATGAAATATTTTTCTTTCAAAATGATGAAGTTCAAGGGAATTCTATTAAATCCCTTTTAACGTTACATGACCCGAAACGTTGGAGTAGAGAACTTGATAGTCATAGTAATGAATCAAAAGCATCACAAGCAGTTATGGGAGGTTTTCCTTGCTTTGAAAAAAACCTTCCAATTGATGATGCAAGTGATAATAGATATTATCTAAAATATCCAAAAGCAGGACGACCTGAGATTGTACATAATATGAAATGGTCTACTCAGAGTATTGAAAATAGCTACAAAACGGCTTATCTATCTTCCCTATTGTTACATATATATGCTCAATTATTCGATGAGGGACATAGACCAGTAAGCTTGAAATGGTCATATCCTTCTTCCATGAGTAATAATTTAATACGGCAGTATAATCAAATCTGGACAACACTAGGAGAAGTAAATCCAATACTACCTCATGAAAAACTAATAATTTATAATCCTGTAATCAACATAGACCTTTCTAGTCAAACTGGAAGTAGTTGGGGAGATACTTCTAAATCGCCAAAAAGTAGTTGGGGTAATTCTGGGAATATTCAAACATCCGATAACTGGGGCTCAGTCGAAAATGGATCTAACGGTTCAGGATGGGGAAGTAATGTTAGCTCAAATCCTGTAAGTGGTTGGGGTACTACTCCCGAACCTCAAGCTAAATCTACGAGCGCAATTAAAGATATAAATACTGAATTAGGTCCTAGAGATTTTAAATTTAAAATACTAGGGTCCACAGACTCACTTACAGAAGCGTGTGCTGTTGCGAATTATATTGCCAATAGTGGAAAAATATCTACTGATCCAAGATTTCTTACTATTTGTTTTGATGTTGGAGGAAGCACGACTGATATCATGGCGTTAGCAATGATGAATGGCCCAAATGAATTGGGTTTAGCTATGGTTAAGCAAAGTTCTATTCGCTTTGCCGCTCAACGGGTCTCGAAGGCAACGAGCTATTCTACTAATTTTAAGGCCATTATGATCGAAATGTGTGAGAGGAAAAAGATAACCATCCAAGGCCTTAATAAAGGAGAAAACAAATTTACATCAAATACTGCTCCATACTATTTTGAACAATTAGTAGATCGCTTAGATGATAATGATTTTCCACAATTTTATCAATTACTAGCTGGTAGATGTCCAGAATTAATGTGTGTTAATTTATATGTTACTGGATTGATTATGTTTTATGCTGGGCAGCTTGCTCTAAAATTACGTTCTGAAGTTGCAAATTCCCCAAATAGAGTTCCTGGAATGGATAATTGGAAACCTATTGTAAATGTAGTATTTGCAGGGAAAGGTGCGAGAATTTTTGATTGGTTAAAAGCTATAAATCAACAGCAATATTCAGAATACTATACTAATTTGTTTATAAAAGGATTCGGAGGAATGGAAAAGGCTCAAGGATTATTAAGTGGGCCTCCTATAATAAACCCAACAAATAGCGAAGGCAGTAACGATATTAAATATGAAGTATCGAAGGGATTAGCACAAACAACTGGTAAACTTTATGTCCCGCTAAATAATGTAGCCATCGAACTGGTTGGAGAAGATAATTTTATTGTAATCACTTCAACAGGTGAGCAAAAACAAATTAAAAGTGAGGATTCCATCACTAATGAAATGATGGAACATATTGGATCTTATTTTTTGCCATCTCACCAAGGCAATCATATGTCAGTATGTCCAAGATTTATGGAATTTGCCGAAATTTATTACAAGTTGGCGAGTCAGTTATTTGCCCTACCGTTAACTCAACAAGACTTCATGGAAGGGTTTAATAATATGAACATTGCAAGTTATATTAAACAACTTCCTGAATATAAAATGGCTAATGAAAGCAAGAGAACCGGGGAAACAGAAGTATTTGATTATGTCGCACCGATAATTATCTTGGAAGGAATGAAGTTCTTGGAGGAAGTTATTCTAAAAAAAATTAGCAAATAGATGGATTTTTGTGTCTTAATACAATTAAGTAGAACTTCTATTTCTTTCTGGTATCAACTGAATGGAGCTCATTTTGAACCACTATGCAGAAAAGAAGGAAATGTTATACCATTGTATTTCTATGTAAAAGATAGTGAATTTAGTATAGGAAAGTTTGCAAAAGATTGCTACTTAAATGGGGACAGAATTCATGCATATGGAGACTATTTTAAAATCATTGCTGATCCATCTAGGTTCTTTACAATTTTTTCGAACAAGAAACATGTTAAGTTTTTATTATACTTTGGGATTGAACAGTATCTCTCTCATTTCTTGAATTCTGTTTTATATAAAAATGACTCTATTGAGGAATACAGAAGTCAATTACCTGTAAGATTTATGTTTTCAAGTGATATAGCTCAAAAAGAAATGTTAATGATTGAGGAGATTTTTGAAGAATCTGGTTACAATAATATAGAGACTGTTTCATATTGTAAATATCTATTATCAGCTCTTATTAACCATTCTACAATTGAACAAAGCAAACATGTTATATTATTAACAGGACTTGAAGACAATCTCTATATTGAACTTTTTAATGATGATTATAATAACCCTATAGACAAAGAAATTGTTGAAGGACAGGGTGCCGATCCAAGGGTGAGGATAATGACAAAAATGCTCTATGATAATGCAGTATCAATTACTCATTCTATTCTTGATGAAAAAGAAGAGAAATCTCACTTAATTTCATATGCAAAAGAGTTTCTAAATCAAGAAACTTCAATACCAAGGGGCGATATAACATTGTCTGATGGTACAATATGTTATGTGCAAATTAAGAAAAGGGAATTAAATAATAATTTAGCTTACTATACAGGAGACGAAAATGTTTTTAGGTCAATTGATAAACTACTTAAAAACAATAGTATATCTGAAAATAATGTGCAGTTTGTATTGAACGGAGAGGCGGTCAATACTGCATATTATATTGAGCGACTAAAGAAAAAATTTAGTAATGTTACTGGCTCTCCTTTAAAAATAGAAAATGAACTACTAAAACTAGCATTTAAAAACATATCTGAATCATCATCTCCTTCTACTCGTTCTTCAAGACAAAATAAATTAGATAATTCATCATTAACACTTCTTTCTCACTCAATAGACGTAGCCAATACGATTATTCCGCCTCCTAAGCCAAGAGTGTCGGTGAATGTTCCACCACCACCTCCGCCCCCGAAGCCAAGAGTGACGATGAATATCCCACCCCCACCTCCGCCTCCTAAACCAAGAGTAGCGGTGAATATTCCCCCACCACCTCCGCCCCCGAAGCCAAGAGTAGCGGTGAATATTCCACCCCCACCTCCGCCTCCTAAACCAAGAGCGACGGTGAATATTCCCCTACCACCTCCGCCTCCTAAACCAAGAGCGACGATGAATATTCCCCCACAACCGTCTGATGTTAACCAAGTCTCAATGGATATTTTGCCTCCTTTCCCTTCTAAAGAACTTAATCCTAACAATGCAAATATGGCCCCTTTCTCACCTAAAATAAAAAAATAAATTCTCATAAAATATTAATATTATGGCTATTAATTTAACAAAAGGTTCTAAAATCGACATTATTAATGAATCCCAAATAGGAAGCAAAATCTTTGTTGTAGGACTTGGCTGGGATCCTAATACGAACTCTTCCACAAATTCTTTTGACTTAGATGCAAGTGCGTTTTTAGTTGGATCGAATGGTAAAATTATAAATGACGAATACTTTGTATTTTATAATAACCCTAAATCACCAGACGGATCAGTAATTTACGGAGGAGATAACCGTACAGGATTAGGTGATGGTGATGATGAAATCTTAACCATTGATACATCAAAGTTTAATTCGGAAATACAACAGGTAGTTTTCTGTTGTTCTATAGATGAAGCAATCGCTAAGAGGCAAAATTTTAGTATGATAGAAAATGCCTATATACGAATATATGAACAGAATTCAGGGACTGTTCTTGCAACATATTTTCTTGCTGAAGAAGCAACTAATGAAACTGCATTCATTCTTGGAAGATTACTTAAAACATCAGGAGTTTGGGAATTCGAAGCTTATCCTATGGGTTATCCGGAAGGATTGGCTCAGTTACTTGAAATATATGCCTAATCAATAATAATTAACCATTTAAAATATAATAAAATGTCAATTAATCTTAACAAAGGAAGTCGATTTAATTTGCAAAAGGCAAGTCCTGGACTTATTCACATTGGAGTTGGACTAGGATGGGATCCTAACGAAACTCCCGGGGGGCCGGCATTTGATTTGGATGCTAGTGCCTTTATGGTAGGTAATAATTACAAAATACCAGCTGATGGATATTTTGTATTTTACGGCAATCAAATATCAGCAGATGCTGCTGTTAGGTCATCTGGTGATGATCAAACAGGAGGGAATAGTGATACAGGTGATGATGAAACATTATTTCTGGATCTACCTAATGTAAGTCCTCTTATTGAGCAAATCGTTTTCACTGCAACTATTTGTAAATATCCAAATGATTCTAAAAAAGATATTCGCACAAAGGAATTAAATTTTGGGATGGTAAATAATTGTTATATAAGGATTTTTAATCAAGATAATGAAGAGGAACTATTGAAGTATAACTTAAAGGAGAAATTCAATAACGAAGATGCTCTTGAATTTGGCCGTTTATATAGAACCGGAGACTCATGGGAATTCGAAGCTATGGGTAGGGGATCTATAGGAAGTTTAGAAGTATTAGTTGAGATGTATACATAGATTCCTTAAAAATTTAATAATATGGCAATTGATTTAAATAAAACAGAAGGAGATAAACCTAAAAGAGGGATAAACTTATCTAAGTCTTCTGAATCTAGCGAAGCTCAGGTTCCATCGTCAGAAAATTTGAATAGCTCAAACAACAAAATTAATCTATCTAAATTTTCTGAACCTAACGAGACTAAGATTCAGCCTTCATCAAGCATAAGTAACGCTAACAACAAGATTAATTTATCTAAGTCTCAAGAATCTAAAGAAGGACAGATTGCTTCAAAAGAGAACTTGAATAATCCAAATAGTAAGAATAATTTTATTAGATCTAAAGAATTTTCTAATGGTGTAGCTTCTTCTTCCGATAAGGGAAAAAGCGGGAAAAAGATTAATAATAAAGTTATATTATATTCACTTTTCGGTGTTCTAGCTTTCGTTGTAATAATATGGTTTGCAATACCCAAAAATAATGCCTCAGACGAACAAATAGTTAATCGAAATTCAGTTCCAATTGAAGCATCCAATTCTGAAAATAAGGGAAATATGCAAACCTCAGAAATAAATAAAACAAATGTAGATCAGGCAAAGCCTTCTGAAAAAACGAGAGTAAGTAATATCCCTATTTCTGAAAATAATCCAAATAACGCGAATACTGAAAAAACGACAAATGTTCAACAGCCTTCGGAGAAGAAGTCAGATGTAGATAAAAATATTATTTCAAATAATAAAGCTACAGCTATTACGAACAGAAATCCGCCTAATAAGCAAATGCCGGATAATAAAGCAAGTACTTTAAATAGCAATATAGCAAACTCTAAAGTAAATCAAGCCAATGCGAAGAAAAGTAAAGCTTCATCAAATCAAGAGAATCAAGAAATTAACTCAGATATTGGGGGGAAATTGAACAATATTCCCTACAAAAAAAATGAGGTATATATAATTTATAAATTCCCTTTTGGTAATTCAGATTGCTCTCAATCAAATCCTCAATTAGATAAATTGGTCAATTTTATGAATCAATATTCTAATATGAATATTAAGATTTATGCTTATACTGATAATATTGGTGCACTAGATTTTAATCAAAGACTTTCTGAAATGAGAGCAAAAGCAATCTGTGAATATATTATTAATCACGGAATAAGTTCATCTCGTATTATTTATGAAGGTAAAGGAATATCTACAAAATATCCTGTAAGGGAAGATAACCGCATCGCAGAATTTATATTAAATGAATAATTTAAAAAAATAAAGGAGTGTTAGAAGATAATCTATAGCTCCTTTATTTGAATGCTAAATTTTATATATTCTAAGCATCAAGCTACTAGAAAAACATCTATTAGTGAGGTGCTTATGAAAACATTAAACAATCACGTCATAAGTAGTTAGTAATCAGTGGGCTAATACGCCTGCGCATTTAAATTTATCTAAAAATGAAAAACTTAAAAGAATTAAAAAAATCGATACTTGCCGATGGCATTATTGATGAGCAAGAAGTAAAACAATTAAGAGAAATACTTTATGCAGATGGAAAAATTGATAAAGAAGAGGCGGATTTTTTATTTGATCTGAATGATTCGGTATCTGGAAAAGCTAATCATAAAAGTTGGAAAACTTTATTTGTTGATGCAATAACAAGCTATCTTTTAGAAGATGAGAATTCTCCAGGTGAAATTGACAAAGACGAATTAAAATGGCTTCTTTCCAAAATTCAAGGTGACGGTAAAATAGATGATTTGGAGAAAGCATTAATAAAGAATCTGAAATTAAAATTAAATGAACTTCCTAAATCATTAATTGATTTACAAAAATAGCATGGAGAACAAAAAACATTATGAAGGTCTTAATGTTGAACAAGTTGAAGAGAGCAAAAGAATTAATGGAATAAATATTTTAACTCCTCCAAAAAGAGAATCCCTTTGGAAATTATTCCTAGAGAAATTTGAAGATCCTATTATTAGAATATTACTAATAGCTGCCTTGCTTTCTCTAGGAATCTCTTTTGTTCACATGGAATTTGCTGAGACAATAGGAATATTTTGCGCAATCTTATTAGCGACAATCGTTGCTTTTTGGTTTGAATTAGATGCTAACAAAAAATTTGATATTCTAAATAAAGTAAATGACGACACTTTATATAAAGTAATTCGTGTTAGCAATGTTTCGGAAATCCCAAAAAAAGACATTGTTGTTGGTGATATAGTAATTCTAAATACTGGAGAGGAGATTCCTGCTGATGGTATATTACTTGAATCAGTATCACTCCAAATTGACGAGTCAAGTTTAACTGGAGAACCAATTATAGACAAAACAACTAATCCAAAAGATTTTGACCCTGATTCGACATACCCCTCAAACTGGGCAATGAGAGGAACAAAAATCATGGATGGCCATTGTATTCTGGAAATCAAAAAAGTTGGAGATTTTACTGAATATGGAAAAGTTGCAGAGAAAGCGACCGAAATGAGTGGTGAAGAAACGCCTTTAAATAAGCAGCTAGATAAGCTAGCAAAGTTCATTGGAGTTGCTGGCTTTTCTTTAGCTGTTCTTACGTTTCTAGTCCTTTTTATTAAAGACCTTTTTCTAGGAGAGGTTAATTACTCTTTTAATCAATTAGGCTCCGTAGGGATTGTTATTTTTTCCTCGTTAATAGCATTAACAAAAGTCTGGTTCCCAATCATATATGATGGAATTGAGTTATTCGGACATAAGAAAGAATTACCGGATCTTGTAGAAAATCGCGGCTGGTTGTTTTGGATTGTTAGCGCTTTACTAATTTTCATATCTCTTACAATAATTGGATATTTGTTTGGGATTAATCCGCTTGTTGAAGAATCTTGGATTAATATTGATGTTGCAGGAAGAATACTTCAATATTTTATGGTTGCTGTTACTTTAATTGTTGTGGCAGTACCAGAGGGCCTTCCTATGAGCGTAACTCTAAGTTTAGCTCTTAGTATGCGTCGGATGTTGGTTAGCAACAACCTCGTAAGAAAAATGCATGCTTGTGAGACAATGGGTGCAACAACTGTTATTTGTACCGATAAAACCGGTACACTTACAAAGAATCAAATGCAGGTTTACAGAACCAACTTCTTTGGCAAAGATGAAGAGAGGTTGAAAGAAGAAGAGATTGATAACCTTATAATAGAAAGTATTTCTGTAAATTCTACTGCATACCTTGATTATTCTGAGAAAGACAAAATTAAAGGCATAGGAAATCCCACTGAAGCGGCTCTACTATTATGGTTGGAAAGGCAAAATGTAAACTATCTTTCAATAAGAGAAGAGTCGGAAATACTTGAACAACTTACCTTTTCTACCGAACGTAAGTATATGGCTACTCTCGTACACTCTCCTTCTTTAAACAAAAAAGTTTTGTACGTAAAAGGAGCACCTGAAATAGTACTCTCTTTATGCAATCATGTTAAATTAGAAAGAGGGATGATATCAAAAGGCGAATACGCAGATAAGATTAATAGTTTACTAGATGAATATCAAAATCAGGCAATGCGTACTCTTGGTTTTGCATATGAAATTATTGATGATAGCTTTGTTAGAATTGAAGGAGGACATATTGTTAATGCAGACTTGACTTATTTAGGTGTAGTCGCAATTTCTGATCCGGTTAGAGAAGATGTCCCCGCAGCGGTATTAAAGTGTTTAAATGCGGGTATAGATGTAAAAATTGTTACAGGAGACACACTAGGAACAGCTAAAGAAATTGGTCGTCAAATTGGTATATGGAATGAAAGCGACAACTTTTTAAATATCTTAACTGGTTTAGAATTTGAAGAACTTTCAGACGAGCAAGCATTAAATAGAGTTCATCACTTAAAAATTCTTTGTCGCGCAAGGCCTACAGATAAGCAACGATTAGTTCAACTCTTACAAAGAAATGGGCAAATAGTAGCCGTTACCGGTGACGGGACTAACGATGCACCTGCATTAAATTTTGCACATGTTGGATTGTCAATGGGATCAGGCACTTTTGTCGCTAAAGAAGCTAGTGATATTACATTACTTGATGATTCATTTAATAGTATTACTTCTGCCGTTATGTGGGGACGTTCTCTGTATCAAAATATCCAACGATTTATTTTATTCCAACTTACAATAAATGTTGCAGCCCTTTTGATAGTATTATTAGGATCTGTTTTTGGTCACGATCTTCCACTTACGGTTACGCAAATGCTTTGGGTAAATCTTATAATGGATACCTTCGCTGCCGGAGCATTAGCATCCCTACCTCCAAATGAAAGAGTGATGGAGCATAAACCAAGAAGAAATGATGACTTTATTATTACTCCACCAATGAGGTTTAACATCTTATTCGTTGGGTTAATATTTGTAATAATTCTGCTTGGCTTGTTATTTATGTTTTCAGAAAATGGAGTTGTAAGCAGATATGATTTGTCAAGGTTTTTTACAGTATTCGTAATGCTTCAATTTTGGAATATGTTTAATGCAAAAGCATTTCAGACAAATAAGTCTGCTTTTTATGGCTTAAGTAAGAGTTATGGATTTTTACTAGTTTCTACTGTAATTTTCATCGGGCAAATTCTAATAGTAGAGTTTGGTGGAGAAGTATTTCGGACTGTTCCATTATCAATTAAAGACTGGATTTTAATTATAGGTTCAACATCTATTGTCTTATGGATTGGAGAAGCAATACGTTTATTTAGAAAGTTGAAATAAAATAAGAATTCTAAGCAATAAACGCAAACAAAGTCAATACGCATTAATAATATAGAGATAATAAAGAAAAAAAACATAAAAGTTTCAGTAATGTTTCAGTAAAGAAAGGAGAGTCCCCAATAATGCGTTGTATGTCAAAGCATTATTGGGGACTCTTGGTGCCCGGAACAGGACTCGAACCTGCACAACCTTACGGTCACTGGTCCCTGAAACCAGCGCGTCTACCAATTTCGCCATCCGGGCCTGATAGAAACGGAGTGCAAAAGTAATGAAATTTATTAAAAGAGACGGGTTCAGAATAAAAATTATGGAAATTTTCACACACGCCATGCAACAAAATGCTCTTGAGATCGTCTAAGATTTAATATTGTTATATTTTTGTATTCGACTGTTTTGTAGAACCGAAGCAGCCGCGTATTTTGTACAACCAATAATTCAATTAATAATTTAATCTTATATGAAAAAATCCATTTTCGTTTTGTCTGCATTTTTATTGCTCTCAGGAGGAATGTATGCAGATCGCTCATCTAATGCTGTTTCCGGAACAGTTCCGGTGCAAGGTAACGAGGCCCGTTTGCTTCGCTTTCCGGATATCAAGGGCGACAAGGTTGCCTTTTCGTATGCCGGTGATATTTACATTGTAAATTCAAGCGGCGGCACTGCGCGCCGCCTCACATCCAACATTGGTTACGAGATGTTTCCAAAGATTTCTCCCGATGGAAAGATGATTGCATTTACCGGACAATACGACGGCAATACAGAGGTTTACGTTATTCCTGCAGAAGGTGGGGAACCAAAAAGACTTACATATACATCAACACTTGGCCGTGACGACATCGGCGACCGGATGGGCCCGAACAATATCATAATGGATTGGACCCCCGACGGCAAAAAGATTCTATACAGAACCCGCGCATATACATTCAACGATTTCACAGGCCAGCTTATGATAGTGCCTGTAGATGGCGGCCTTTCGGAAAAGTTGCCTCTCAAGAACGGCGGTTTTGCAACATATTCTCCCGATGGCAAAAAGCTGGCATACAACTATATATTCAGAGAGTTCCGCACATGGAAGAGATATAAAGGCGGTATGGCCGATGATATCCGCATTTTCGATTTCGACACAAAGAAATCAGAGAAAATAACAGATAACGTAAATCAGGATATCGTTCCAATGTGGTCGGCAGATGGTAAAAAGATATATTACATATCCGACCGCGACGAACACATGAACCTTTATACATACGATGTTGCTGCAAAATCAACTGAACAGCTTACAAAATATAACGATTACGACATTAAGTTCCCTTCGATAGGCGACAACGCAATAGTATTCGAAAACGGTGGCTATATATACAAATTTGACCTTGCTTCAAAGAAAGCGGAGAAGATAAGTATCAGCATAAACAACGACTTTTCGTATTCGCGCCCTGAGTGGAAGGACCTTTCCAAAAGCATTCGTTCAATTTCCATATCTCCAAATGGGGAAAGGCTTCTCGGAGCTGCCAGAGGGGACATTTTTTCAATCCCTGCCAAAAACGGCATCACCTACAACATTACAAATTCATCAGATGCAAATGACAAAAATGCCGACTGGGCTCCCGATGGAAGCGGATTTGCATTTGTGTCCGACAAAGATGGTGAGTTCAATATCTATTTCAGAGATGCAAAAGGCAACAAAGAGAGAAAACTGACAGACGAAAAAACATATATTTTTGGTTTCGAGTGGTCTCCTGATGCAAAAACAATCGCATGGAGCGAAAAGAAAAATACATTGAACCTGCTTGATGTTGCAACAGGCAAAAGCACCGTTATAGAGCAGTCCGAAATAGGACCAATCAACGAGTATGCATGGTCTCCTGATAGCAAAAATCTGGTATTTACCCGCCCGGGCAAAGATGTAAATGTTGTTGTGGTATACTCTGTAAAAGACAAAAGTAAAGTTCAAATTACAGACAACTGGTACGATTCAGGCTCTGCAAACTTTAGCAAAGACGGAAAATACCTGCTCTTTTCATCGGCCCGCACATTTAACCCTTCATACGGACAAACCGAATGGAACCATATTTATACAAATATGAGCAAGATATACATCCTTCCGCTTACGAAAGATGCCGATGTTCCATTCGCACCAAAGAACGATACAGTTGCTGTTGTTAAAGCTGAGGCCCCTGCCGCTGCAGAAGCAAAAAAACCTTCATCGGACAAGGCAGATAAATCAGATAAATCAGCTGTAGCATCAGCAAAACCTGCAACTCCTGCAACTCCGGCTCCTGCCAAGGCAGAACTTAAATACAACTTTGAAAACATTACCGACAGAATCATTGAACTTCCGGTTGAAGCAGGCAATTACGGCAACCTTCACATGATTGGAAACAATGTCTATTACGGCTCAAGAAGAGGTACTTTTATGTACGATATTGAAGCAAAAAAGGAGACAGATCTTAAAGCAAACATTATATTCTCGGCAGGATACAAAAAAGCTCTGGCAATTGTCGGGCAAACAATGCAGATAATTGATGTTCCAAAGGCGCCTGTAACTGTTACTACTCCAATTTCGCTTGCTGGTGTTAAGAAACTCGTAAACTACCGCGAAGAGTGGATGCAAATTTACAAAGAGAGCTGGAGGCAGATGCGTGACTTCTTCTATGCCAAAAACATGCACGGCGTAGACTGGGACGGAGTTTACAAACGCTACGAAGCACTCATCCCTTACGTAAATCACCGTTCCGATCTTACATACATCATTGGCGAAATGATAGGCGAACTTAGTGTTGGCCATGCCTATTCTCAAAACGGAGAACATCCGGAAGCCGACAAAGTATCTATGGGTCTGTTGGGAGCCGAATTCTCAAAAGACAAATCTGGTTTCTTTAAAGTTGATAAAATAATCGCCGGAGCAAACTGGAGCAAGGAAACACGCTCGCCGTTTACAATGCCTGGCGTTGAAATCAAAGAGGGCGAATTCATTCTTGCAATCAATGGAAAGTCACTTAAGGAAACAAACGACATATACGAATACCTCATTGGAACAGCGGGCAACACTGTTGAAATAGAAGTTAACAGCAAACCTGAGTTTGCAGGTTCAAGAAGAGTTCTTGTTGAGCCTCTTGCAGACGAATCGGCACTTCGCTACGTTAGCTGGGTTGAGAACAATATGCGCAAAGTGAGCGAAGCCACAAACGGAGAAGTTGGTTACATACATATTCCCGATATGGGAGTACCGGGGCTTAACGAGTTTGTGAAACACTACTATCCGCAACTCTCCAAAAAGGCACTCATCATAGACGACCGTGGAAATGGCGGCGGAAACGTATCTCCAATGATTATCGAAAGACTTCAGCGGACAATTACATACTTCTCAATGCATACAAACCAGAAAGAGGGCGATATGAACCCTGTTGGAACATTTCAGGGACCAAAGGTTCTCCTTATCAACGAATACTCGGCTTCCGACGGCGACCTGTTTCCATACCGTTTCAAATACAACAAACTTGGAACAGTAATCGGACACAGAACCTGGGGTGGAGTAGTGGGCTATAGCGGAACAGTTCCGGTTGTAGACGGCGGTTCAATTGTCACTCCATCTTATGCACCATTTGCAGCAGACGGAAGCGGCTTCATAATTGAAGGAACCGGCGTTACTCCCGATATCGATCTTGCCAATGACCCATACAAAGAGTTTAGCGGCGAAGACGAACAGCTCAACAAGGCCATCGAGACCATAAAAGAGCAAATGAAGGACTACAAATACATGTCTCCAACCATCCCTGCTTTCCCTAACAAGGCAGCAAAAAAATGATACTTTGACGCAGTTTGAGGTAAGTGTTAGATTTCCAGTCGCTCCAAAAACGAATTTTGTCGGAAAAAGAAAAAAGACATTTTCAAACGACTGTCAATTTGAAGGTTACCTCAAACTGCGTCAAAGTGAAGCGCCCCAAGAGGAGCTGCCCCATAAAGGCAACTCCTCTTTTTTTGCAGACTAGTTTTTTTTGGAAGCTCAACGCAAAGAATATCAAGTAGTTGCTAAAAGAGAAGAGGGCACTGCCCTCTTCTCTTTTAGCAACTGTCTTAATATTAAGATGTTCCAGCAGTTAGATTTTTTGGTCTCCCTCTTTTTAGGGGCAATTAGGTGCTCCTGCGTCGCAGTTTTACGCCTTCGGCGGAAATTTGCTGTAAATCAATGTTGTATATCTCTCATTATCAATTCATAACTTATGATTGCGAGGGTAATACCCTCGCAATCATGTACTATGGACTGAAATCCAAATCTTTACGAATTATTTTTTAGCTCAAAATTCCGGCCGAATGGATTGCTGCCGTACGGCTCATAAACCGCGGCGAAGCCGCACCTTAACACTTTGACGCAGTTTGAGGTAAGTACCTGGTTTCCAGCCCCTCCAAAAACGAATTTTGTCGGAAAAAGAAAAAACCATTTTCAAACAATTGTCAATGTGATGGTTACCTCAAACTGCGTCAAAGTCCAGTTGGCTGTCACGGCCTGCCCTCAAACTGCGTCAACGTCCCCTGCGGGCTAGTCCAGTTGTCGCTTCCAGTTGAAAAGTAAATCGGTTTCGCCAATTTTCACAAACCTGTTTTTTTCAAGCACTTTAAAAGATGCGGTATTTGTTTTGTCTGTAGAAGCAATTACCGATTTTACTTTTGGCTGAGTTTTGGCCCACTGGATTATCCCTTGCACAATTTCGGTCATAAATCCCTTGTTTTGGAATTCGTCATAAGTTCCGTAGCCAATTTCAATTTCTCCGTCTTCGTTTGGCTCGCCAACTATGCATAAATCGCCTACCATTTTGTTTTCTGCTTTAGAAATTGCAGTCCAGAGAGTAGAATACAGATAGTTTTTACTTTTATCTGCCACATTAGGAAGTATTGTTTGTTCGAATGCGTCTTTAAGCTCGTCAGAAATTGTCCTTGATGTTTTATTTAACTTCAATTCTGTTTCTAATGAGTTATCGCATTTTATATATTTTATTAACTGCTCGTAAGTTAATGGCTTTAATATTAGTCGTTCTGTTTCTATCATTTTTATTTTGCCTTTTAAAGCTGAATCTCAAAATTTGAATATGAAAATGTTCCGCTTCCGTGTTTTAACATTCCATTTTTGTAAAGCTGAGTAAAAGCATTGTCCATATCTCCAATGATTGACAAAGGAATATCTAAATCGTGGTGAGCTGGAAGAATTCTGCTTACAGACAAAGGCAATAAACTCTTGGTTGAATTCATATAGGCAATAGGATCTGTCGAGGGAAAATAGGCAAATAGTTTTCCAATATAAATTAAATCGCCGGTAAATAAATAGCCTTTGTCTTTTTCATAGAAGCAAATATGTCCAGGAGAATGACCCGGAGTATGTAAAACCTGAATCGTCCGCTCTCCTAACTCTATCGTATCTTTGTCGTCAAGGACTCTTGTAGGAACTCCTTCAAACAGATAGTAATTATTAACATCAAATTCCGGGGGAAAATCGCAGGGCTCCTCCATCAGGAAATTTCTTACTTGTTCTATTGTCAAAGGGAATCCGCCATTAATCCAATCGGTTTCATTTTTGTGTACATAAAAATCACTAAAATATTTATGCCCGCCAATATGGTCGTAATGCACATGTGTTGCAACAGCGGTAATGGGGTTGCTTGTTAAATGTTTCACCTGCTCCCAAATGTTTTCCACCCCAAGCCCGGTATCAATTAATAAACTTTTCTCTGTACCATTTAGCAAGTAGCAATGAGTCTCTTCCCAATGTTTATACTCGCTGATAACATAAGTGTTGTCATCAATTTTATCTACCGTAAACCAGTCTTCTTTTTTGCTTTTCATCTTAAAATTATTTTGTTGGCGGAGCCGCTCAGAATGACCGCAAAGTTACAATGATTCCATTTACATAAGCCGATATTTGCAAATAATCCTTGTACTCTTTCAGAGCCTGAACATGCTTGGTAATCATTTCGTATCTTTGCAACCACATATGGAAAACTCTGAACTACTTGATTTATCACGGCAAATGAGGCAATCGGCACTTAATGTGCTGAATGACCTTGATATCGTGAACAGTTGTCATCATATTGGTGGTACGTTGAATATTGTCGGCTCTTTTAAATCCGACCTTATGCTTAACCACCGGGATATTGATATGCACATATATACCGATGAGCCAATTGTCGAAAAGAGTTTTTCTTTTATGAAAGTTGTCGCAGAAAACAATGCGGTTAAGGACATTCAATATAAAAACCTACTTGATACAAAAGAGGAGTGTGTTGAGTGGCATCTAGGTTTCGAAGATAAAGATAAAAACACCTGGAAACTGGATATTATCCATATCCGTAAAGGTTCGTTTTACGATGGTTTTTTTGAAAACGTAACCGATAAAATTATTGAAAAACTTACGCCGGAAACAAAGAAAGCCATTTTGCAAATAAAATACGAATTGGGCAAAAAAAGCAATGTGCCGGGAATTCAGATATACCATGCCGTTTTAGAGCATGGCATAAGAGATTATACTGATTTTAAACAATGGTCAATGAAAAATCCTTTGGATAGTGTTTTAGAATGGATTCCTTAGGTTTATGAAAAGCTTGCCTTCAATCTCTAAATCTTCACAAAACCGTAAAGCATGGGGATTTCAAAGCAAGATTGATTTTCAAACTTTGAAATCCGTTTTATGACCTCTTTGCCTTGTCCCTTTACCTTTTGATATAGTTCTTCATAGTTTGCGAAGCTTTGAACGGCTTCATATTCCAGGTGCTTTTTTATATTAAAACGCTCAATAGCATTTCGGCTATCAGCAACCTTTTGTCCCTCACCAACAATGAATGCCCACTCAGAATTGGGCGAATGGTCGCATATTATAACGACAGGTGCCATGGTTAACGCTCGACTAATTGCAACTGAGGCATCGTTCATTTCATGAAGACAAAATTCAAACAGCACAACATCACCAGTCAGATTTACCTTTTCAAACTCCGAGTGGATAAGGGTAAATTTATCTGTAAGACTGGCTTTTATCAGGTTGTCATTCAGCCTGTTTAGAGCCTCAGTGTCATTGTCTACAGCATACACTTTTTTAGCGGATCTTGCATATTCAATAAACTGCCCGCCGCCGGCTCCTACAGATATAATTGTTTTATTATTGAAATCATAAAATGAGAGCAGGTTTGCAATAATCGCTTTTACATCGGTTGCCATATCACAATTTCTTTATCATTTCAAACTGCGTACCCTTCAGTGGTATTCCGCACGAGTTCAGGAATGCGGTTATGTTCTCGCATGAAATTTCGGTATTTATAACCTTCACGGAATCGTGTCTGTTATATTTTAATGCTTCGGAAAGCAATGCAGAGGCAATCCCTAGTCTTCGGTGTTTTCTGTCTACTGCAATCTGAGTTACATCTCCCGAGGTGGGCTCAAAAATACAGTATCCAACTACCTCCGGACCTTTGTATGCACCAAATATTTTAAAATCTTCTTTTCTACGCAGGATAGCCTCAAACCCATTTTGCCAGGAAGGGACAAAATCACAAAAGTTTGCAAATTTAATCTTCTGATCCAGGCTGATTTCGCTGATGCTGTACTCCAAAGGCAGCTTTTTAAGGGGAACATTCACCGAAGAGCCAAGCTGGGTAAAGTAGTTAAACTCCCGGCTGACAGTAAATCCAAGTTTCTTATACACCGAAACGGCATTTGTATTGTGCTGCAATACTTCTAACAAATACTGAGATACTCCTGCTTTTTTAAGAAAAGGAAGAGAGTCAGTAAAAATCTTTGAGGCCAACCCTTTGCCGCGATACTCTTTTATAGTTCCTGTGCCGGTATCATATGCGGTTTTTTCTCCGTTAAACTCGCCAATACCATTGAGCGTAAAGGAAATTAAATTATCGTCTTCAAATAATCCAAAGGACAGGGCCGGAACAAATCCCCTCCGGCTTAACATTACCCGAAGCTCTTCGCGGTTTACCTGAATCTCGTAATCACTAAATGCTTTATTAAAAGCAATAAACAGGGATTCAAAACTCAACGAGTCAAGCGATTTTATGCTTTCCATATTTTACGCATTGATAAATAATTCCTTATACGGGCTGTCGCTGAGTATCTCAACTGCACGCTTAAAGTCGTTTTTATTTATCATGATATCAATGCCTTCTGCAGGATTTGATCCCGTATATGTACCAATAACAGAGTAAGCGGGATTGTCTGAAACAATCATAGTATAGATTTTAGATTCTTCCAAAATGTTCTGAATATCCTGAGCGATTACTCTATCTTCGATTGATATCAGAAGTTTTAAGTCGTTGTTTTCCATAGTATTTTTTATTTGCGCAAATTACTTATTAATAGATTCCGGTCAAATTCGTCAAAATGTTCAATTATAGGCAATTCAAATTCGGCATAATTCCCTTTTGTGGAGTTTACAATTATAACAGATGCGACTTTACAGTTAATCGCTGCCTGAATTCCGGAAAAGGAATCTTCAAAAATGATTGATTGTGCCTTATTAACACCTAAGCTTTCTATTGCTTTTTCAAATAAATCGGGGTGTGGTTTTCCCTTAGTTGTGCCATCATTGTAGATGATATGCTCTTGAGTGAAATAATCAAGTAAATCAAACTTATCAATAAAGAAGTCTACATTGGATTTTCCGGCTGCTGTTGCTATTGCCATAGGAATATTTTGCGATTTCAAATATTCTAAGAGCCGTATAGCACCTGGGGCAAGTTCCATCTTATGCTTGAGACATTCTGCTCTGTAAATGATTTCTTTTTCCTCGGTATATTTTTGGACCTCGGAATCACTCAGCTTTCGTTTAAACAAGTACTCGAAGGTATCTTTTCCGTTTCGGCCATGTACATATTCCTTTTTTTGAGCCTCCGTCAGGCAGATATTGTGCGTTTCCAGATATTTATCCCATGAAGTTTCCTGATACTCCGAATCCCAAAACAGTGTACCATTAAAATCAAAAATTACTCCCCCTTTTCCCATAATCTTCTTTTGCTGTAAATTTATCTGGTTTTGTTAACATTAAGTGCATTTCTGTCAAATATTTTATGTGCGAATTGCAAAAAAATGTCGGCACTAACCAGTTTTATTAATTAAGCCGGTTATCTCTTCTGAGAAAGTAAGCGATAAACGGTGCATGGCTCTTGTTACTGCTACATAAAGCATACTTTTGTCTATCCCGGTTTTATAGTTATTCTTATCGGTATGAGGAATAATCACTTCATCGAATTCCAACCCTTTTGCCATGTGCGAAGAAGTAATAATGATTCCGTTTACAAAAGCAGAACTTTGATGAGACAAAAAGTGAATATCCGTGTTCTCATCTTTTAGTTTTTCATATAACGCCAATGCCTGAGTCTCCTCTTTGCAAATGATTCCAAGCGATTTGTACTTAGATTTTCTGAAGTCGGATATCAAGCCTGCTATTGTATTTATTTCTTCTTCCGTCCCTCTGCATTTACAAATACGGGGTTGCTCTCCGTGCCTTTCAATTACTTCCGATTCACTGTTTGGCCGGATAGTTTTTGCAAAATTGGTAATCTCATAAGTAGAACGATAACTTTTGTTCAACTTCATAATCTCTCCTGCAACAAAAGCTTTTTTTATCATTTCGGCACTGGAAGAACCATACGGATTTACAGATTGGCCCACATCTCCGAGTATAGTTTTTCGGCACGGGTAAAGCTTTTGTATAACCTTGTATTGTATGGGTGTATAGTCTTGCATTTCGTCAATCAAAATGTGTCTTACCTCATTTCGGAGAGTATTTCCTTCCAATGCTATATGAAGAAAAGCCAATGGAGCAAGGTCGTCATATTCGAGAGTGCGATTCTTCCTTAATTTGAACATCTCCGGTTTTTCCACACACTTAAAAAATCCTCTGTATACTTCTAAGTCGTTATTCCCGGCAAACATACTTCGTATCTTTTTTTTCAATATTTTACGGGTAATTGGAGTAACAGAAATCCTGTATTTCACCTGAGCCATTTCAAGGATATAATCTGTCATTACCTCGAAACGTTGACGCATTGGATAGCGGTTAAATCTACGGAATTGTTCTTCGATGAATTCTGCCGGGATAGTAAAACGGGTAGTAAGTTCCACATCCGCTGCGCGGAAAAAATTGTTTTCGATATGCAAAATATATGCGTTGAGTTGTGAGATAAAATCGAACGAAGCCTTATACTGAATTCTTTCAATAAACCCGGGCTGAGGATTAGCGAGAAGTTCAGATATTTGATCAAAAAAATTCCGGTATTTGAATTTGTTATTTAGAACACTGGAGAGTATATGCTCCATGCTTGTTTCAGGCACGGTTTCTTCGCCAAGTTCCGGAAGCACGTTCGAAATATAATCTGCAAAAACCTTGTTGGGTGAAACTATTAAAATGTCTTTTGGAGAAATTTCGCCTTTATAAGTATAAAGCAGGTAGGCTATGCGATGCAGGGCAATAGAGGTTTTCCCGGAACCGGCAACTCCCTGTATGATAAGTGCAGAAGCGTCTTCGTTCCTAATAATACGATTTTGTTCCCGCTGAATGGTTGCCACGATGTTTTTTATTTTATCGTTGGTGCTTGCACTCAACTCCTTTTGAAGAATTTCGTCGTGAACCGTAAGGGAACTTTCAATCATGTACTCCATTTCTCCTTTGCGAATTCGATATTGTCGCTTTAAAGAAATTTGGCCGGTAACTTCTCCCGAAGGCGATTTGTATGAAGCCTGCCCGAGTTCATAATCATAAAACATTCCAGCGATAGGAGCTCGCCAATCGTAAATGAGGTTCGTTTTATTTTTGGAATCGTAAAATGTATGAATGCCAATATAGAGAGGGGTAATTTCACTTTCTGAGCAGTCTTCCTTATAATCTATTCTTCCGAAATAAGGTACATCCAATAATTTGCTTAACCTTTTGCGTTTGGATATTACATTTTCTCCAAGGGCAAAATGATTCAGGATACTTTCCCTCATGGAACGGATTTCCTGAGGGTCGATATCTTTATTTGACCACAAATAGTCCTTGTGTTCTTTAAGAGTTTGAACATGTTCATTAACAGACGTGCTGGCTGTATTTATTGCAGTTTTTACAATGTTTACAATCTGCTTAAGATATTCCTTTTCCTGTTGTTCGGTTTTATTAAACACCATACACCACTTGTTAAATTTCCAAATAAATGGGTGCAAAGTTACCCGATGAAGCAATTGCAATAAATAGCCATTTATCGTCATTTTTATATCTTTCGACTGAAAATGGAAAGTTCGGAATTACTGGAATTATCGCGGGAATTGAGGCTATCGGCACAGAGAGTGTTGACCGACCTTAATATTGTGACTTAATCCTTTGTATAACGTTTTGGAATGGCATCCTTAGTTTTATTGCATAAATCCTCTCTTTGCAACCTCATTTATAGCTTCTATTGAGTTTGCCACCTGCAATTTTCGCAATATATTTTTGCGATGGTTGTTTACGGTATTGAGGCTTATGCACAGTTTTCCAGCAATTTCTTTGCTTAAATAGCCCAATTGAACAAGCTTTAAAATTTCGCTTTCCCTATCCGACAAAGAGCTTTCATTGCTGATTCTATTTAGAGGATAAATAATTTGTCCGGTTTTCAGATTGACAGTTATTCCCTGAACATCTTCCAAAGGCCTTTGGTCGGGTAAAATATTTACTTCTCCCAATATAATCCAGGCCTTTCCATTGGCATCCTGCTGAATTACCCGTTGCCGGCTCATGACATTGAGGTATCTCTTTTGCGAATTACGCATCCGGAATTCATATGAATTGCTAAAGTCATTCCTGTTTTGAGGATTAAGACCGTATATGAAATTGGAATGGGCAATCTGCATTGTCATCAGCTTATCAAGGTCATCGGGATGTGCCATATCCTCTAAAAAATCACCTTGCTTTTCAATAGAACTAAGCCATTCAGGCTTGTAGCCAAATAAATCCGAAAATGCAGACGAAGCAAAATCATATCTGCCCATGAATACATCTATTGTGAATAAACAGCTATGGCTCAGGTGAGCCATCTGGCGCAAAAGTTCCCTTTTTTCCCACCATTCAGGGTAGTCTACATCGTTGCTGCTAATTTGTTGTTTGGCCCATAATTTTTGTAATATGTCGGTTTTTGAATTCATAAAAGCAAAATTATTCCTGCACAAAATGTTTTAGTGCGTCGATTGTCATAAAAGTCCGCTTTGCTGTAGCTTCTAAGTCTTTCCCCTCTTCTTCATATATTCTTTTCAGGAAAATGGACATCTCTTCGCCCACTTCAATCAGATGGCCGTCCGGGTCATAGAAGCGGATTGTTCGTTGCCCCCAAAGCTCGGTATTTATTTCATGAAGAAACTCAACGCTGTTTTCTTTAAGCGTCGTGTATATCTGGTTGATGTCATCGGTTTCAAAGCACAATTCGAAACGGCTTGTACTTTTGTTATTAGTTATATTCTCTGCTCCGAGCGTTTTTGGAATGATATTATCAAGCCAAATTTGCCATACGGCAAAACCTTCCTTAAAGGTGAGATTTGCTCCGCCATTGTCCATTATAACCGTAAACTTAAGAAGTTCGGTATAAAATTTCTTTGATATTCCGGCATCCTTTACAAACAACACCGGCATGCACTTTTTAAGATTCATTTTATATTAGAATTAATAGTTTTTCTATCTCGGATTTACCTGTTTTTATTGTTTTTTAACATGATGCACAACGCCTCCATGATAAAAGTATGCCACATTTTGTATGCAAGCTGCTATTATGTAAACCCCTCGAATTCGATGGGTTTAAAATCCTCTTATAGGACACTTTTGATTGAATTTATAGTTGTCTCTCGCTCCAATGAATAAGTTTTGCTTTTCGAATTGCAGAGTTCATAAAGTTGTAATGCCTTTTCAAGATAAGTTTTTGAACCTCTGTATTTATCCCTGAGACACATTTCAGAGATACATTCTGCTAAATGTTCGATGTTTTCGGTACTAAATCCATTAAAACTGCAGATATATTCATTTGATTCTTCAATGTCCAAAGACAAAAATTTATCGAGGTCGAAATTTGTTTCGGTCAACAACATCTCCTTTAGAGTTTCAAATTGATTTTCTACGGTCACCGATAGATTATCGTTACCGCCAAAGAGTTTTTGCCTGATAGCACTTATTATCAGCCCTATTTTCTCAATTTCCCGGAGTAAGTAATCTTTTTGTTCCACGGCATAATTATTTTGATAATTCCTTTGTATGCATAATCAACTCAAATCCGCCAAATTGTCCATGTCCCGGTATTACAATTTTAGCCATTGGAAATCTGTCAATTAATTTGTCAATTGTTTTGGGATAAGCAATCAAATCACCATCGACTGTATTTCCTAAATCCTTTGAATTAACGCTTTTAATCATGCAGCCCGGAAATAAAATCTGTTCCGACGGAATCCAGACAACAATATTATCCAATGAATGAGCTGCTCCAAAATAATAGCATTTAATCAACTTATCGCCAAGCTGCAATAGTAAAGAATCCTTAAATCCATTTGCCGGAACCGGTAAATTATTGGCCTTTGCTATATCAATTGTCATTTGATTCGCATAAGATTCTATTTTCTGATTTTTTAAATACTCCAATCCACCTATACAGTCGTTGTGCCAGTGATTTGGTACAAATCCTACAATTTTTAATTTGAGCGAGTCCTTTATCCATGAAACTAAATCCATTGTTAGTGAATCCGTAGCCGGGGTATCAAACAGAAAAGCCTCGCTACCATTTATAAAAATCAATCCGTTTGAAGGGAATCTGCCGAATTTAGGGAAATCCGAATATGAAACATGAACATAGGCGTTTTCAGACAATTTAATCAACTCTATGTCAATTGAAATCTTAATCCTTTTATAATTATCCTGCGAGAATCCATTATAATGAATCAATCCAATCAATATTATAACAATTATATATCTCATAATCTATGTTTTGTGCGATTTTTGAATGTTGAAGTTAAAGTTTGAGTGTATTTGCTGATGGCTGTGAAATCGAAGCACTTCGGCTTAACTAAAGTTGATAGAATCACGCAAGTCTAATTTTGTACTACACCCTAACTTTTGACAATATCTTGTAATCTCTTGCCCTGTTTCTCAAGCCACTTTTTATTCCATACAATTCTATATTTTCCAATTTGTTCTACTGTTCCACCATTTATGTCAATTGTACTTATCCGTCTAGTAGTATTCACTTCAATAGAACAAATCAGTTCTTCAATCAGCCCTGAATTTTGCAATTGTCTCACTCGCTTATCCATATCATATACAAATAGTCTGATATACTTAACTGGATATAACCTTGTTTTTGAAAAATATGGGAGTGTAGCTTTCGATTTATTTATAGCAAGACGTACAATTTTTTGTCTATTATGCCTTATTAAATTTTGAATATCAATTTGAAATTTATGTTTAATAATTATACTTGGATCGACTATTACTGTAAAATACCCTTTTGTATGTATTTGCGTTTCTCTCAAATAAAATGGTTGAGGGAAGTAGGTGTCAAGGTATTTTTTAAGATGAATTGGAAAAATAATTCTTAGAGAACTCAATAAAGTGCCAATTTTGTAAATAAACTTTGGAAATATAAACTTTGGAATAAAATACAATAAATCGCCCTCTAAGACCCCTTTATAATCTTCAAGTTTTGTTTCTTTGTTCAACCTTAGTTCTCTAAGTTTGTCTGCGTTGAAGGCGGACCAACCTGAAGAAATTTTGGAATGTGTTGAATGAAAAGAAAAGAAAATTCTATTATAAGAGCTTGTTAGTTTTTCTGCCCAATAAGCTGTTGTAAAAGACAAGAATAGAACCTTGTTATAATCCCAATTTTCATTTTTCACATAAATCATCAATTGTTTTTTGTTTTTTAATGCAATACTATCAAGTGTGTTACATATTTTCCAAGCAGGTGCATTTACTTTAGCTTGCAATTCTTCTAATAGAATTGACTGAGGGATTGGAATTTTGTACTTGTTGAAAAAATCTTGGTTTGAAATACAAAATACTTTATAAGCGAGGCAAAAGCCATTAACAATATCAAGTGCGTTGTCAAAAACTTCAATTATTTTTTTTGTAGGTAACGATGCTTTTTTATCCTTCTTATCGTAGTAAGAAATATCAGTGTCAGTATAAATTATTTTTCCATGAGCAATTCCATTTCTAACATCGTGTAAATAATACTCGTTCAAATATGGAAACCCCGTTTTTTTTAATTCTTCAATTGAATTGTATAGGTCTAACCCATCAATTTTCTTTCCTGACATCAACCACAAACATTTTGAAACTAGTTGCGAAAAATAAAACAACGGTGTTTCATATAATTTGAGCAAGTTATAATGAATGTGTTTGTCAATGAAGTTTATTAGATCATAATTCTCTTTGGGATAATGTATGTCGTTTACATCTATTTGATTTATGTCGTTTAAAATATTATTAGAAAGACTTATTTGGTTTTCAGAATCGATTAATATCTGAGAAAACGTTACTTCATCTTGAACTAATAAGGTATTCAGCGAACATAAAAACTCAGTAAATGCAGGTTTAGAATAAAATTTTTGAGGTTTTTTTTCTAGGTAGTTTATAAGACTTAAATAATTAGAGCTCTCGGGAAGATTTATAAATCCAAATTCGTTGGCTATTTTGTTCAACCAATAGTCGTGCATTTGTTTGGTAATCGGATTTGTCTCAAAAATTTTCAAGTTGTCTTTTTTTTATGAAACTGTGTATGGCTAGAGTTATAGCTAAGAGCTATGGGCATAGAAGTAGCGAATCGCGGAATTTCTTCACAATCCGTCTCTAATGTATAATCTTCAATCGATGTCGCCCCAAATTAGCATCTAACCTCTATATTTTATAGTTATTGTTATTTATCGGGCTTTGTCCATATAATTTTCTTAAGGTAAAATCAATATCCGTAATAGATTTTAATTCTCTTAATTGTTTGAAAATGAATCCTGAGCCAATCAATTCCCTACTATGCTTTGTTAAAAATATTTCTCTTGATAATTCTGCACGTGGGGTTACTTCAAGAAAAAAAATGTTTCCATAAATCATCATAGTGTAAAAACCAAAATCATCAATATCAGAAAGAACTTTTTCAGGAAATTTAAAAGATAAATCATCAATATTTTCTCCAACTAAGTATACACCATTGTTTTCTAAAAAATATAATGGCAGTTCACCTTTATCGTATCGAACATAATTCCTTAAATAATTAAACCTAATGTCATGCCCTTTTTTGGTTTCTCTATGATACTCTTGTAAAAATACTTCATACATTCCTTTCTTGAACTGTCTGGTTAAGCTATTTAAAAAATTGGGATTAGATTTAAAATTTTTATTAATTCTAATTGTTTTTGTTGAATGGAAATAACTAAAATAAGTGGATTTCAGTTTTTTGTAAGTATTTTCATCAAGTCCTTTTAACAAAATTCTCATTAGATTCATTATCTCCTTAAATGCCAATTCTACAGACATTGGAAATTTCATATTTCTATCAACAGTTCCAAAATAATGATTACATGAATCACAAATATCAAAACCGATCATCGTTGCTCCTAGTTGCCTTGAAATTGTATGAGGTTCTATTGAAAAAGTAACCTCTGGTTCTTTTTTCATGCACCATATACATATTCCTTTTTCAATATAATTATTCTTCCCCATAAGCCAATTGCTTCTCTTAAGCCTTATTGGTAACGTTCGACAATAAGGCCAGTAAGGGATTGCGGGCGATTTTCTATCAAGGTACACAAAAAGTTGAAGCGGGTTACAAGCTTTCGCATACCACTGAAACCCTTATTGGCAATATTGTGTGTCAGCGATTCGGCATTATTTTTTCAATGTCACTTTATAATTCATTGGAGTATTACAAATATTTGTCAATTCTCCTTTAATTTTCAAAATTTTACCCTTTTCTGTAACTTCATCGTATTCATATACTCGGTACAAAAAGTATCTCTCTTTTTCAATTATACTTTTTTCTAATTCATTTCTCGTAACAAAAAAGGTTGAATTTATTTTTCCTTTAGTCGTTTTCACTTCAATGTATTTAGGTTTTCCGTCTAAATCATATGATAAAATATCAAATCCCAATCCGTCACCTTTGTTTTTTGCGACGTGCTCTACTTTTTCAGCGAGTTTCTTTTTTCCGTTAGATTCTAAGAATTCTTTTTCATATTTAAAAATCCATATTTCACCTAAATCACCAATTCTCTTATTCTCAACATTGTTTTGAAGATGGTTAACTATAATCGGAGTGAAATTTATGTTTTCAATCTTAGTTTCTAGTGTGTTTGATGAAATCTCGTTTTCTTTAACAACTTCTATTGTCCTAACTTTTTGGGTACTTATACTGCCAAAATGTTGGGAAACGGCATAAATAAAATCTTGGGTTAAAACATTATGGTCCTTATCGCGATAACAGTTTTTGTCAAGTCTGTTTTCATGAAGGTTTAATAATTCTTGGTCTTTTTCAATTTCATACCGAACTAGTTCACATAAATTTTGATATAATCCGATATTCTCAACTCGTCCCATGATTGGCTTATGTGCATAATCGATCCTTTCTGCAAACTTTTTAAACATTCCGAATTTGTAGAAAAAATATCTCTCAGGATACATTAAAGTCAAGTAAACAATTATAGCTCGATGGTCTTGGTAATGATTCTTTTTCTCAGGAAATACTTTATTACTCAATTTCCCAAATTCATTTCGAAAATTCTCCACTCTTTCAAGAATATCAAAATCCTCCTCAAATAGCAATTGAAACATTTCCCTGATTTGCTCAGGTGATTCTTCAATATTTTCAAGGAGCATTATTTTCGGAAAATATAAATGAGAATCCAGTAAATTATCCGATTTACTTAGAGACAAATCAACGTTAGAATAAAAGTCTTTAGAATTTATATCAAAATTATCTTGAAATTGTTTTATGGCGTGCCATTTATAAATTTCTTGATTATGTACTGTTTCAAAGTTCCTTTTATATTCCTCTATATATGACTTTACTAATTCAATATTCATTTTGTAGTAGGTTTTTTTTGCTGACCGCTAACGGTGGCGGTATGAAACGTTGGGGTTTTCGGAGCGACTTCATTATTAAGGTAAAACTTAATTTGATGCGAGAACTGAGGCTCGAATAACCACTTTGCCCCCAATGTTTTATGACCGCGTGTTATGCAACGCCTATTTTATTTTTTCAAATTTAGAATCAATTACTTGAATAAAATTATCAATGAACGGTCTTCTTACAGGTAAAATACAATTGTATCCATTTTCAACAAAAATATCTGCAACTTTTTCTTTTAAGGTTTTTTCTACATTTTCATCCCATGTCTGACCGCATTTGATAAACTCTTTCTTTATTCTATCACTCCATGGCTTATTAAGATTTTTAAAATCCGGATTATCAATATTTACACAGTAATCATTAAATATCATGGCCTTATAAAAATTGAAGTCAATTAAATCCTCTAATTCAGAATTTACCATGCCTATAACAGATATTTTTAACGTTTCGCTAGGAGTCAGAATTCCTTTATCAACTACATCTCTTAATGAGCTTAATCCTTCCGTATCCGAATCTAAAACCAGAAATACTTCAAGTAATAAGTTCTTATATAAACTTGCCTTGTAGGTGGCTTTACAACAACCTTGAAGGTTGTCCAGTATCACACGTCCTTGTTGTTTTAATTGAATATAAAATTTGCTTTTTTCGGACAATACCTTTTCTATAAATCTGATATCCGATAAGCCTTCCAGTAGAATCACTAAATTTGCTGCCACTAAATTATCTGATACTTCAACCCCTAAAACATCTCTAATTTTTTTTATTTCAGAGGCATGTTCTGCACCGCCTTTTTGGACTATAATATTGTTTCTAATATGTAATTTGTCTATTAAAAGTTGTGAATGAGATGAAGATATTATTTGATATTTTTGTGATAAATCTATTAAAACCTGCCTTAGTCTATGTATCGCTTTTGGATGTAAATGTGATTCAGGCTCTTCAATTAATATTATTAAATTTTTATTACTTGAACCTGACACAGCATATCTCATCAAGCTTATTGCAAGTAAACTTTTTATTCCGTCTCCCTTTTCTTCAATCGAGGTTAATGTTCCATCATCAATTTGGATATTAGGTCTTCTGTTGAATTCTCTATAACTATTGTTTTTTTCTATAGATATTGACTTTACTTCTGGTATAAAATCTTTTATCGTTGCTAGTGATTCTTTTTGTATCTGTTGAAGTATTGGAGCTTGTATTTGTTGAAGCTTTTCGAGAGCTTTACTATAAGCTGTATTATTCTCAAGTGCCCTTTGTAATAGTTGGTCAATTACTTGATAAACTAAATCTTCCGTACGAATACATGGTATATATTGAAAATCAATTCTGTCCTTTATAAAGGCTGCTATTTTATCTTGATTTGCTGAAAAAGTTTTTTTTGCTTTTCCTGGCATTATAATATCATAAGTGCAGTCTGATAATTTAAAAGCTAATTGTAAACTTAGAGATAAGGTGGTTTTTAACGTAGAACCAATTTCTTTTTTAAAAAGTCCCTTTTCTACTGATGAAAATTCAAATTCAAGTGTAAATTTTGTTTTTGTATTTTCTTTGTCCTTTTTCACATAAGGGATATCTCGAACCCAATTATATCTATCGTCTGAAAATGAATAATTCCTTGAATAACCGCTTCCTCTCCGTGATAGTTTATAATCACCGGTCGTAGCCAAAGAAAGGGCTGTTACTAATCCTTTTAAAATATTTGATTTCCCTTCATTATTTGGGCCAATCAACACATTATAATTTGATATTTCAATCTTCTCAGTAGTCTTAATTGACCTGTAATTTGAAATAGAAAAGGATTTGAGTTTCATATTTTTTACTTGTTTGTCAGATTGCTTCTTAGGTGTTGCATAACGGTAAATTGTATGAGTAGTGGCAGATTGCGTGGTAATTTCCTGTCAAACCGCTACGCAGTTTAAGAGGGATAATAACCTTGATATTTACCACATTGCCTGCCATTACTTATACAAAATGCTAGAGCTGGTGTTTATTTTCTTTTTATTATAAAATACTCTCTCTCAACAAATAACCTTGTATAGAACCACGTTCAATCATGAAATCAAGTATTGGGATTATCTTATTTTTTAGCCTTAATTCTTTTTTGATAATTTCCTTACTGATGTATATGTATTTTCGTGTAAACTTTTCTAAATAGTATAAAGTATTTGATTCTAAGTCTCCAAGCACCAGTGATTTATTGTTAGAAGTTATAGTGTAAATCCAATCAATACCATCTTCTTTGAATTTACTACCGATTGTGTTTACTACTCTTGCGACAGAATACAACACAGATGGAATATTTCCCAAATCCTTCGATGCGTTTTCATAAAGAAATAAATTCTCCTTTTTAAAACTATGCCATTCTTCGATTCCTTCACGCCACCACCTCCATGCCAATAAATAATTTATTAAAACTTCTTTCAAATAGTAATTTCGAGGATTAGTACTTACATCTTTTATCTTAGGATAAAAACAATTCCATATATACCAGAACTGGTCATAATTCTTCTGATTATCCTCCGCACTAATTAATTCAGCAATAAATGATGCAGCTTCTTCTGTAGGGTAAAACTCAACGATAAAAGGGTTAAGAAATCCTTCTATGTCAGTTAATTCTCTTTGCAAAATGAAGTAAGCAAATCTTCTGAAAATGTTGATACGTAATAAGTATATATGTGACTCATCTCCGGATTCTTCTTTGTAGTCTCTTCTATCTTTCAAAAGTAGTGAAGCTATCATGGGCAAAGACTTTCTGAAGATATCTAAATGTATTCTATTGTTTGTACTTGAAGGAATTAATTGGTAAATTATTTCATAATCATGAATATCAAATGAATCAATGTCATTTATGTCAAATGATATTTCTTCTAAAGTAAAATCATTAGTTATTTTATCAAGTTCTTCAAATATTGAACTTTTAGGAATTCTTCCCCAATTTCTCTTTTCTTTCCTTTTTTCTTCAATAATTGCCTTATACAAGGGCTTGAGTTTTATATAGCCAAACAATATTGATTGAGCGTCTTTTTGATTATGTTCCCATAGTTTTGATTCGTGAACTGACTCAATAGCGTAATCACATACTCTTTTGTACTGACCAATAGGTGTTTCATCTAATAATGTCAAAATCATTATTGATAAAAAACTCTCTTTTTCATCAGGATATTCGTTAATTAATGAAGGGATGGCACGTACCGAGGCTTCAACTCCGTCACTTATTTGATAGTCGTAATCGTCTGAGAAAAGGCGAGAAACATTTGAAGTAATTATGTCTTTGCAAAATGTTCTGTCACCATTTGTAAGTATGTTTTTGTGTTCAATCATTAATTTAGAACAGGCAAATCCAGGTATGGAATAATCAAATATCCCATTTGCACTCCTTCCTGATTTTAGCTCTTTAACAAGTTGTCGAGTTTCAGATAATGCAAGAAGAGGATTATTGTTGTATTCATCATGTTTTGGAGATTTATTTTCACTTTTTCGTCCAATCAAAAAATCAGACCATGTTCTTAAAGATGAATATTTAAAAGTCTCTTGAACATGTTGAAGAACCTGTTCGCTCTGTTCTTTTAGTTCATTTGAAAGCTCTTTTGGACTAAATTCTACAAGAAGATTATTATCATCTTGCTTTGTGATTTTGGGCGTTAGATTTCTTCTATCCATTCTTGCCAACAAAATACCCCAAGATTTTTCGCCAGATTTGTCCTTTATTAGATTAGTGAATTTATGGTGGTCAATGATTTTATAGAGTTTTTCAATGAATTCAGCATTCTGCTCTTCAGTGAACCCATTCACACCAAAAAATTGATAATTTAGAAATACCGATTCTAAGTTTGAACTTCTATGCTTGTCGTCACATGTTTTTATTCTTTCATCCGTATATAAAGTATCCTTCAACCTATTTAATCCATACCCTATTGAATAATTAGTTTTTGCATGAAATTCATTTGAGCACCTAATTGAATCCATGTGAAAAAACTCAATTGTTTTGGATAGTATCAAAGCAATATTATAGAATTTGTTTGGATGAGCTAAAACTATACTGCAAACAATAGCTGACAATGATGCAGACTCCGATTTTTCTAAAATTTTAATTAATACTGACTCAATAACTTCTGATTTTAAGATTTCAGAGAATTCCAAAAGAGTCTTTTCTAAAGCCATGTGGCTAGATTGCAACAAATAAGGTACAACAGGGCTACCACCTCCTCGATACATACTCCAAATTGCCCAGCTTAAATATTGTCTTACTTCTTTGTCTTGAAGATATAATGTAATTTCTATTACATCCTCTTTGCCATAGTCGGATTGGCTATATTTTTCAACAGACTTATTTGTAAAATCAATTATAAAATCTAGTGTTTCATGGAAAGCTATTTGCAATAACCATTTTATTGGTGTTTGATTCGCACTAGCAGGAAAATAATCGAACTTGAGTTTATCAGTTAATCCATAACGGCTTTCCATAGTATCTCTATCATACCCAAACCCAAACCTATCTGGTTTTCTTTCTTGCTTTTGCCAGAACAAACCACACAACTGAATTACATATAATGGTAATGTATTGATTAGAACTATCGCGATGTATGGTTTCTCCAATATTTTTGAACAAAGCCCTTCATAAGGGTTATTGTGCATTGTCCATTTATTAGTTAAAACTTTATCAAAGATTTCAATTAATTCAGGCTTAATTTCATTGGCTGCATTAAAAACTACGGTTAGAATATTTTCTTCTGCATCGTCATGAATGTAAAAATCTTTCTCGGTTTCAGTTTTTTGGATTATACTCAAAGCTAATAAACCAGAAAATCGTGTCGTTGCACCTTTTTTAGTAAAGTTGCACCATTCTGTTAAAAGTGGTAAAACTAGATTAATGTTATTATCGAAAAATTCAAATTTGTATTTGAAAATAAGCGCAATTACTTCCTTCCAGCCATTTCCTTTCGGTTTAATAATATCAATGTTTTCAAAGGCAGAAATATCGGCACAAGCTATTCTCAATAGAAACAAAATCCTTTTTAATATTTTGAAATCATCAGCTATAATATCACTCTCAAAAAAATTAAAGAATGTCTCAGAATATTCGGATAATAACACTGAGATTAGTAACTCATCTTTCCAGAATTGAATAATTGCAGAATTTTTAAATGCTTCCTGAATGAATCTTTCTATTTCTTTGCTATTATCAGAAAGTTGGTCGGACAACCATAAACGGAATGCTCTCCGTTTTGGTAAAGAGTTTCCTAGTTCCTCAAAGAATTGTTCAGTATTTGAATAATTGGCGTAATTACGAGAAACAATTTTATTCAAAGTCCATTCTTCATATATATCATGGGTTATGAAATATCCATCATGAGTCTCATCGTAACCTAAAATTTCATCTTGTTTTAATTGGAATAATGCAGTTTGAGATAAAGATGCTGCATTTATATAAAAACGCCCTGTTTCACATCTTCTTTCTGCTATACTAATTATGCACCTTTCTCGCTCAATATGTAAATTATCTTTTTGGATAAGATTATTTTGAATTCTCTTTTTCCACAGTAAATCAATGAAACTTCTAAAATCACCTTTTTTGTCAATATTCGAATAAAACTGAATGTATTCACCTAGATAAAAAAGATTTCGCAATCTTTCTGAAAATTTATGATTTTCGGGTAGCGTGAAATCAAACTCTTCTGATAATGATTTTAGTTCATCAATACTTATTAAAGGAATATCATTTACTATATATGATAATTGGAAATTCTCTTTAATGTGAAATGTCAAGTCATTAAGATAAGAATAGCGAGTTGTAAAAATAATACTCCACCCTGCCTCTTTAAGCTTTTGTATTAATACATTTAAAATATCATTATTAGTTATCTCGGCTAGTTTTTCAGCAGAGTCAATTACGAATATTTTAGTTGGTTCATTTTGAAAGGTAGTAACAAATTGTGCAAAAGAGAACTTGTGGTCAAATTGAAACAAATCATTTACATGACTGGCATTGAGTTCAGTTGCCTTAAAAATACAGATTGGAATCTTTTTGTAATTAAGATTATAAAACTCTTTGAAAATTGCTGTTTTTCCGCATCCTCCTTCTCCTGATATTATAATATTTTGTCTTTTTTGAGAAGCTTCGGCAATTCCTTCAATAATTTTAGTTCGGTCAATTTTTATCTGTTTTTCACCAAAAGGTATTTCTGCCTGAATTGCTTGAAGTATATTTTCGTTATGGTTGATAACTTCATCAAGTAAATCTCCTTCGTTTGGTTCAAGGCTAAAAAATATGTCTTGTATATATTTGTTTTCAGGCAAAGAAAGTTGTAGCTCGAAATGACTTGGTACTCGCCAAGCAATGTCAACTTTCAACTTTTTAGCTTCGGATTCTATATCAATTTGGTATTGTGGTTTCTTTTGTCCCTTTTTTTTGCTTTCTGAAAACTCCTTATTTAGATAGAATAGAATCGTATCTAATTTTGGATTTTCCCTTTTTGCTTTCTTAATTGATGTAATTAATTCTGATTTTTTTCCTGAAATAGAAACTGTGTAATACTTTGCTTGAAATCCATAGATTTTCCCATCTTTTTCTAATGGTTCTGTCTCAATTCCTGTTTGATTTTTGTATCGGAATAATCCAATTCTATTATTCAACTCAGCACAAAAAAGCAAATAAGACATTTCTTCAAATGCCCATTGTTCTCGTTTATCATATTTCAAATCAAAAATATTCCAATTCATATCTCAGGGTATCAAGGTTTTATTTGGGATGCTGGTTTCTGTTCTACACTTGCTGCTAACGGTTGGGCTATGCGTAGTGCGGGTTTTCGAAGCACTTTACTTTCATTTTACTACTAAACTTTATTACTTGCATGAACTTTCAATTTACGATAAACCCCACATTACGTATAGCCTTTGTTAGCCGCTGATTTTAATTATGTATTGAGCCAAAATTATAATCATTCCTGTCGTAAATGAAAGGCATGATAAAACAAAAAGTGTCTGAGAAGTAAATAAACTAATCCAACATACTTTTCTAACATACTTATTTGGAGTTGTGTCATTAAAAACTTTCTCAACTTTTCTTTTTGAATTGCCTAATTGTGACATGAGAACAGATTTTACTCCTTCTTTCTCTTTCTCAAATTGTTTGTTATTCCAATAATTTAATGAATTGTAATAGTTTAATGCTGCTTGTCTAATTTTTGTTATTTCTGCTGTGTTTAACACCGTAATATCAATTCTCTCAATTTCTATCTCAAAATCTGTTTTTATAAAATCAACTATTTCATCATAAGTATTACTGTCATTTATATCACGACCAACATGAATAATTGGTGGACTATTATAACCCTCAACATAAGTCTCGAATTCCAGTAATATTCTAAGTTCTAAACTTTGAGCAATAAATACAAATATTCGGTATAGAACACCCAAAATAACTGTAAGAGACCCGAAAATCAACACGTAGTTTGATAAGTTTTTGAGAAATAGATTCAACTCTTCGGAATGAGAGATAGTCAACGCAATACTAGTTACTGAAAATCCAACTAACCATACAATAATCTTATCTGCTTGGTCAGTAATTTTATAAAAATACTGTCTGTTCTCAGAAAGAGTCTTTTTAATAAGTCCTAATATCCAACCTTGAAAATCTGTTCTTTCCATGTTTTCTCAAATTTGCGGCTAACTAGTTTATATAATGATACTTATCGACCATACCGTTCCAAATCCAGGAGACATGAACACATTAATTGATTAATATTTTGTTGTCCTGATTCTCTTTGTCATAAATCGAAGGGGTTTAGTAACTACCTCTATGACAAATGCTCAGTAAAATTACTGCTAATAATTAATTATACAAACTTTTCCACACCAATTAGTTGGCAATTTTTCTATTTTCGAAAAAACTTTTACCTTTGCCTCGTCTAAAAACTTTGGATGTTTAATTTTAAAACGGATTTGGTGAAGTAAATAACCTTTGGTATTCTGCCCAAGGTTATCCCATAATTGAACTCAGACATATTCATGTCCGGGTTATTTCCATTTATATATATTAAATTAAAACATCATGAGTAACGATAATCAATCAACAATCCACGAATTCGACATCAATCTAATCTGCGAATATTTCTCAAACGTAGAAAGGCAAGGGCCCGGTAGCCCCGAAGTAACCATTAAAGCATTGAGCTTTATCGACAATCTCACAAACGAATCCCGTATTGCCGACCTTGGTTGCGGAACAGGCGGTCAGACGATGGTACTGGCTCAGCATGCGCCGGGACACATCACAGGCATCGACTTGTTTCCCGCTTTTATAGACCAGTTTAACCTTAATGCCGATAAACAAAATCTTCGCGACAGAGTAGAAGGTGTAGTCGGTTCGATGGATAACCTTCATTTTCAGAAGGAAGAGTTGGACCTTATCTGGTCGGAAGGAGCAATCTATAATATCGGATTTGAAAAGGGTCTGAAAGAGTGGCGAAAATTCCTGAAAAAAGGAGGCTATATCGCCGTTTCGGAGGCATCCTGGTTTACCGAAGAACGACCTGCAGAAATACACCAGTTTTGGGTTGATGCCTATCCTGAGATAGACACAATTCCAAATAAGGTCTCCCAGATGCAAAAAGCCGGATATATTCCGGTTGCAACCTTCATCCTTCCGGAAAACTGCTGGACCGACAATTTCTTTTCCCCACAGGTTATTGTTCAGGATGCATTTCTAAAGAAATATCCCGATAATAAAACTGTAGAAGAGTTTGTAAAATACGCACGCCTCGAAGCTCAGCTATACTCCAAGTATAAAGAGTATTACGGCTATGTGTTCTATATCGGGAAGAAGATCTGAATCTAATCATTAATCAGTGAGGGTTGCTCTGGAAACAGGGCAGCCCTTTTTCTAAATCGCCATGCGTAAGCGCTTGATTATCTTGAATATATTAAAAAAGATAACATCTTAGATGCTATCTTTTTTAATAACCTGCTGTTTATCAGGCAACTCACAAAAACGAACCATCCCACCGTCGCCACCCAAATGGGGCCAGTTAGGTGCTCCTCCGTCGCAGGTTTACGCCTTCGGCGGTAAGTCACTAATAATCAAGCGACCACAAAAGTGAAGAGGGCACAGCCCTCTTCACTTTTAGAATTTGCCGACCGCATGGTAAAAAACCGCGGCAACGCCGCACCATATTTTTTTGTGCGAAAATCCTATATGGTTAATTTGTTGAATATTAGCTGGTTTCTAAGAACAAAAAGATTGTATTTCTTTTTGTTCTTAGAAAGTACCTGGTAATATGACAATTAGCATTGGACAACCTGTCTCCGGCGGCGAGTTGCAACATCTCTGAACAATTTATTACAATGCCAACTAATAAATGAGGGCGATTCGGCCGGAACGAAGTGAAACGCAGCGAGGACGCACAAGCCCGAATCAATTAGTTGGCAGTGTATATATGTCAGAGATAAAACGCAACTCGCCGCCGGTTATAATTAGATAAGCATCACGCCCCATTCAGTAACGTAGAACCCGGCTCTGCGGAAATTTTTATCAATAACCGGAGATGCAGGTTGCATCCGAGGCGTCTGCTCAACACCGTCAATCAGGTAATAAAGTCGTTGAATATTGTTCGGCTGAACGGATATTTTCAGCTTAATGAGATTTTCGATTACCCTTCCGGTTTGTGGGTAAATTATATAGTAAGGCGAGCTGTTGAGCCGTGGTAACCAATACTCAGTAAAATCTTCAATTTCTCTTCCTCTGAAACCATATTCTGCCATGTTTGAACGGAAAAATCTTTCCAGATTCTCTTTTGCGATAACCCATCCCTCTTTTTTTTGCCACTTGTCGGGCTGGGTGCTTTCATAAAAAAGATACCCGTATTTTCCATCAATCAGCCCGTTTGTGTCAACAGATACGTTCCATCCTCTGCCGTATACGGGGTCCGATGCTATGACTCTTCCGCCGAGCGGAAATTCCAGCGATACAGTTAAATTACACGTCTGCTCCGGATAAAGGTATATATTGGGTTTATATAATATTGGTCCGTCATCATCATCACAATCGTCGGGGTTACACCCAAAAACAGCAAAAGAAGCTGCAACAAGAATTAACGGCAGGAATTTAGTGAAGTTTTTCATGTTAAGTATTTTCAAATAAGATGCACGAAATATTAAAAAGGCTGCATTAATAAAAAAAGCTTAAATTTGTTTTCAGAACCAGTTGACCATAACGATGAAATATATCAGAAAACCATTCCTACTCTTTATTATTCTTGCGGGTTTCCTGCTATCTTCCTGCGAAAAGTTTCTCGATAGAGACGACTACAGAAAGGTTGTTGTTCTATATCTAGCCGCAAACAATAATTTGAGCGGATATGCGCAGGACAATATTGATGCTCTCAAGCAGGGTTATCTTCCGGGCGAAGATGACAAGGATATAATGCTTGTCTATAAACACCTCTCGGGGTCGGCTCCGGAGTTGGTGAGGCTTTTCAAGGATGCAACCGGAAAGGTTGTGGAAGATGTTGTATCGCCCTATCCCGATCAGAATTCGGCAACCCCCGCTGTTATGAGAGGGGTTCTCAATAAAATAAAGACTATTTTTCCCGCCAAAGAATATGGACTCATACTTTGGTCCCATGCTACAGGCTGGCTTCCCCAGGGATACTATAGTTCAACCAAAGGATTGGGAGTTTATATGGAAGACCCGTATGCCAATATCGTGAAATCTTTTGCCGAGGACAGTGGGACGGAAATGGAAATTACCGAACTGCGCGAGGCTATCCCTTTCTCTCTTTCGTTTATTCTGTTCGACTGCTGTTTTATGGGCGGGATAGAGACTGTTTATGAACTTAAAGACAAGGCAGATTATATTATCGGCACCCCAACCGAGGTTCTTGCAACAAGCTTCCCATACGACAAAATTATGAAACCGCTGTTTGAATCCGATTCCGATTTGGAAGAGGTTTGTCAGGTTTATTATGACGAATATGCCGCTCCGGCAGGAACAACCCCAACAGTATACAACTCTGCAACTGTAGCCCTTTACGACACAGATCATCTGGCCGAACTTGCAGGTGTTTGCAAAACAATTTTCCAGAACAGGAGAGATGCCATTTCCAAGGTTGACAGGTATTCTGTTCAGCCCTATTACCGCTTTGGCAAAGATTACTTTTTCGACTTGAGACATTTCATTTCAAAGATTGCAACCGTTCAGGAACTTGCACAATTTGATGAAGCACTTGCCGATGTTGTGATTGCGAAGTGGACCACACCGAAGTTTCTGGATATTCCGATAGTAAACTATTCCGGCATTTCCACTTATATTCCAATGGCAACGCCGGGAGAACTTGAGACCTTCTATCGTGGATTCAAATGGAATACAGATACAAAATTGCTTGATTAAGTTTTTTGTGTATATTTGCGCTCCCAAAATAGTTCAGTAGAACTGCTTAAAAAAGTTTACTTTTTTGGTGCAATGGGATCCGTGAAACGGATTTAGTAACACATTTTAAAAAAATTATCGATGAAAACATTTCAATTAGCCGGCAAGGCAAGAGAACTCTCAAACAAACAAGCTGTAAAAACACTTAGAAGAGAAGGTGGCGTTCCATGTATTCTTTACGGAGAAGGCGTTAAAGAAAACGTTGTATTTTCTGTAGACAAAAAAGAGCTTGGACAAATCATTTACACTCCATTTGCATACATCATTGAGCTTAATATCGATGGTAAAAAATATCTTGCAACATTTCACGATGTTCAATACCATCCTGTAACAGATGAACCATTGCACGTAGACTTCCTTGCAGTTACAGCAGATAAACCAGTAGCTATCGCAGTTCCAATCGAAATTACCGGCACTTCAGACGGTGTTCGTCAGGGTGGCAAGCTTCAGCAGACTACCAGAAAACTCAAAATTTCTGCAAACCTTAAAGACCTTCCGGATTCAATTAAAGTTGACATTACAAACCTGATGCTTGGTAAAACAATCGTTGCAGGTGATATTAAATATGACAACATTCAGGTACTTACATCTAAGAACACAATTATCTGTTCTGTTAAGATGACCCGTGCAGCAATAGGTGCAG
>Ga0316605_10000181_pt1 | contig 57271 bp, 47 predicted proteins | sample OWC_soil_day20_n_FD_207666 | JGI IMG/M metagenome (GOLD analysis project Ga0316605, IMG submission 207666) | Wetland soil microbial communities from Old Woman Creek delta, Ohio, United States - OWC_soil_day20_noCT | ecosystem: Environmental > Terrestrial > Soil > Wetlands | place: USA: Ohio...
TTGAGGTGAGTGAATTTCATCGGGGCTCCTTGAGGCTTCGAACACCACAAAGGTACCCCTCTTCACTTCACCTCAACCTTTGTCTTTCACGCCTCAAGGTGTCGCAATTCGAAGTTGAATTAGCACCCGCTGCCTGCAAAGGCTTCTGGACGGCCTTCCCCGCCATGCCCTGCCTGAAGCCCCCATTCCACGCGGCATCCAAGGCAGACTACCCCAGGCCTGGAGGTCGCCTGCCGGCTGCGTTGTGATCTGGCTCAGCTCTTGATGTTGATCGCCCTGTCGATCTCGGCAAAGGCTTGGGACAGTTCGTGGAATTGCGGCGCTATACCCAATTGGCGGGCAATCTGCGACGCCGAGAAAATGCCCCGGATGACCTGACGGCCGGAAGTTTCATCGGCCTCCACCACCACCGCGTGCTGGCGCCAGGAATGCTTGAGGGTCATGATGATGTCGCCAACCTTCGCCGACATCACGTCTTCCATGGTCATCACCTCGATGTGGTCGGCGGGCGTCATGACATGACTCACCTTGACCTGATCGAAGGGAATGCCCAGATTCGCCATGATTTCAATCGGCCGGTCACCGGAAATATCCCGCGCCGTGATGAGGCCGATCACATGCTCGTCGTCATCCACCACCAGCAGCAGACGCACACTGCGCGCGATCATCTTCTGCGAGGTGGTTTCGATATCCACCCGCCCCGAAACCGTCGCCGCCGTAACCTGATGCAGATCGGTCATCACCTCCAGCGCCGCCGCCGTCACCTTGACCGGATTCGGTGTGTGAAAGGAAGGCCGGGCAAAACCGATTTCCACCCCTAGCGTGGTCAGCCCGAGGGGCTGGAAAACCGTGCGTTCCTGATCCATCGTTTCTCTCTCCCATTTATTGATTTGAATTTCCCATTGAAAATCGAACACCTCGACGGGCGAGGTGGCGCCGATCTGATGGGGAGCGCCGGACAGCGCGCCGGCGGATGGGGGAAACCCGGAATATCGCCTCGGGGCGAACTTGTCGTGGGCTTATAGTTGTTAAGTCCCGTTGCAGGGCAGCCAAATTATGGCATACAAGTTTCGCTGAATGCTCTTGTATTGCAGTGCAATAGACTGAAAAACAACAACCTTCCAGGTCGAAACCAGCGTACCTAGGCGCCGAAGAATGCTTCCACGTCGGTAATCTCCCGACTGCGCCGCATGGGTGGCAGGGACATCCAGATGCGCCGGCCGTAGGGCTTATCCACCAGACGCTTGTCGCACACCATCAGCACACCTCGATCGGCCTCGTCGCGGATCAGGCGACCGGCGCCCTGCTTCATGCTGATGACGGCGCGGGGCAGTTGCAGGTCGAAGAAGGGGTTGCCGCCCTCCTTCTTCATGGCGTCGATGCGGGCTGAGAGCACCGGATCGTCGGGGGGAGCGAAGGGCAGTTTGTCGATCACTACCAGAGAGAGCGCTTCACCGCGCACGTCGACGCCTTCCCAGAAGCTCTGGCTCGCCACCAGGATGCTGTTGCCAGCGCGGCGGAAGCGTTCCAGCAACTCAGTCTTGGAACTGTCGCCTTGCAGCAGCAGAGGCCAGGGTTCGCCGGCCTCTTCCAGGCGCTCGGCGAGAAGGCCGTGAATCTTGCGCATGGCGCGTAGCGAGGTGCACAGCACGAAGGCGCGGCCGCCGGAGGCCTTGATCGCCGGCCAGGCTTTTTCGACCACCGCTTCTTCGTAGCCGGGCGTATTCGGCTCCGGCATGCCCAAGGGGCAGTAAAGCAGGCTGTTGGACTCGTAATCGAAGGGGCTGCCCCAGAGGCCGGTTTCGGCGTCGTCGAGACCGAGTTCGCCCCGGTAATGGCCGAAGTCCTTGCCCACGGCGAGAGTGGCCGAGGTGAAGATCCAGGCGCGGGGATGGCCCTCGCGCTGACGGCGGAAGATGGGCGCCACCGAAAGGGGGGTGCGATTTAGAGCCAGGGCGTGATTGAAGACTTCGACCCATTTGACACTGGCTTCGTCAGCATCAGCCTCGGCGACAGCCGTATCGTCCCGGCTCCATTGCTTCAGGCGGTAGGCCACGTCCTGGCTGCGGGCGAGGCAGTTGGCGAGACCCTCGGCGCGGGCGGCCTGGCTTTCCAGGTGGCGCGCCAGGTCGTCGAGGGCGCGGCCGACGCCATCGAGGCTGCTGAGAAAGCCCTTCTCCCGCGTTACGCTAGCTGCCGGCAGACGGGCGTTTTCGGCCTTCACTTCCAGACGCAGGTCGCGCACGGCCTTGTCGAGAACGCGGCAGGCATCCTGCAAGGGGCTGTAGTCCTTGGCGGCGGCAAGGCCTTCGTTGCGGGCATCGCGCACCAGTTCGAGAATCTGCGCCGTGCTGACGCTGTCGCCGAAGAACAGGCCAGCCACGTCCGGTAGCTGGTGAGCCTCGTCGAAGATCACCGTGTTGCAGGCCGGCAGAAGTTCGCCCAAGCCGTCGTCTCGCAGCATCACGTCGGCGAAGAAGAGATGGTGATTCACCACCACCACGTCGGCCGCCATGGCCTCGCGGCGGGCGTTGATGACGAAGCATTCCTTGTTGTTGGGGCAATCCTGACCGAGGCAGTTGTCGCGGGTCGAGGTGGCCAGCATCCAGGCGCCGGAGTCTTCCGGCACGCCGGGCAGTTCGCCCTTGTCGCCGGTGTGGGTGGTCTTGGCGAAACGGGCGATGGCGCGCAGGTGGCCGGATTCTTCGCGGCTCTTGAGGCCGGCGGTATTCCTGCCATCCCCCGCCAAGGCACGATCAAGATGGTAGGGGCAGACGTAATTGGCGCGCCCCTTGAGCAGGGCAATGGTGGCCCCCACCTTGAGGGCCTCGCGCACCGTCGGCAGGTCGCGCTGGAACAGCTGGTCCTGCAAGGTTTTGGTGCCGGTGGAAACAATCACCTTGCCGCCGGAAAGCAGGGCCGGGGCGAGATAGGCGTAGGTCTTGCCAGTGCCGGTGCCAGCCTCGGCCACCAGCACCTGGCAACCGGCAATGGCCTCGGCCACCTTGGCCGCCATTTCCACCTGCTGCGGGCGATGGCGAAAGCCGGGGATCGCGGCGGCCAGCAGGCCATCGGCGGCGAAAACACGGGAGAGGTCGGGGGTTGGGGCAGACATGAGGGCGGCGGATGGTAGCACGGGGCAGGAGGCGGCTTTGCGCTACTCCTGGGCTCTCAGGACATCGAGTAGCGACTCGCCATAACGAGCGGCCTTGGCCTCGCCGATACCGGCGACGGCGAGGAGTTCGCCCGGGGTTCGCGGTTGCAGCACGGCCAGTTCACGCAGCGTCTTGTCGTGGAGAATGACGTAGGCGGGGACGCCCTGCTCTTTCGCCATTTCGCCACGCCACTGGCGCAAGGACTCGAACAGGCCGACGGCGGCGGGCGGCAGATCGGCGACGAACGTAGCGCGGGAGGCTTTTCGCCCCGCCTCCTTCTTGCGCACCACCTGCCGGCGCAGCATCAGGGTGGTTTCGCCCTTCAGCACCGGCCGCGCCGCGTCAGTGAGCTTGAGGGCACCGTAGGCTTGGGCATCGGCGTGGAGCAGGCCGCCGGCGAGGAGTTGGCGGGCGACGCCGCGCCAGTTCGCTTCATCCATATCGCCGCCAACGCCGAAAGTGGGCAGGCTGTCGTGGTTGAACTGGGCCACCTTCTCGGTGGCCTTGCCGCGCAGCACGTCGATCAGATGGGCGGCGCCGAAGCGCTGGCCCGTGCGCAGGGCGGCGGACATGAATTTCTGTGCCGCAACGGTGCCGTCCCACAGCTCGGGCGGCGTGATGCAGGTGTCGCAATTGCCGCAGGCCGTGGCGGGTTCACCGAAGTAATTGAGCAGCACCGTGCGCCGGCAGCCGGGGGCCTCGCAGTAACCGAGCATGGCGTCGAGCTTCTGACGCTCGACGCGCTTCTGTTCCTCGGGCGCCACGGATTCGTCGATGCGCTGGCGGTGGATCACCACATCGTTGATACCGTAGGTCATCCACGCCTCGGCGGGCTCGCCGTCGCGGCCGGCGCGGCCTGTTTCCTGGTAGTAGGCTTCGAGGCTCTTGGGCAAGTCCAGGTGGGCGACGAAGCGCACGTCGGGCTTGTCGATGCCCATGCCGAAGGCGATGGTGGCCACTACCACCACACCCTCCTCGCGAATGAAGCGCTGCTGATGGGCGCGGCGCGTCTCGGCGTCGAGGCCAGCATGGTAGGGCACGGCGTCGACGCCATGCTCACGCAGCCAGAGGGCGGTCTCGTCCACCTTCTTGCGCGACAGGCAATACACGATGCCGGCTTCACCGCGATGGTCGGCGAGGAAGGCCAACAGCTGCTTGCGTGGGTTGTCCCTTTCCACCACCGTGTAGCGGATGTTGGGCCGGTCGAAGCTGGAAACGAAAATGCGCGCTTCGTCGAGACCGAGGCGATGGATGATCTCGCCGCGGGTCAGGGCGTCTGCCGTGGCGGTGAGGGCGATGCGCGGCACTGCCGGGTAGCGATTGTGGAGGGCCGAGAGCTGGATGTATTCGGGACGGAAGTCATGACCCCATTGCGACACGCAATGGGCCTCGTCGATGGCGAACAGCGCCAGGCGCCCTTCCCCATCGAGGCGATCCAGAAGGCTCAGAAAACGATCGGTCAGCAGGCGCTCCGGGGCGACGTAGAGCAAGTCCAACTTGCCGGTCATGAGTTGCCGCTCGGTGCTCACCACCGTGTCGAAATCCTGCGACGAATTCAGGAAGGCCGCCGCCACGCCGGCTTGCAGCAGGGCATCGACCTGATCCTGCATCAGGGCGATCAGTGGCGAGACGATGATGGTGCAGCCGTTACGCAGCAGCGCGGGCAACTGATAGCAAAGGGACTTGCCACCGCCCGTGGGCATCAGCACCAAGGCATCACCGCCGCCGGTAACGTGGCCGATGATGTCTTCCTGGGGGCCGCGGAAGGCGGTGTAACCAAAGACGCGCTGGAGGACTTCCCTTGCCTGTGCAGCCGCCGCTGAATCTGGCGTTATGGCAACTCCTCCACCTTGAGCCAGACCTGGCGGTTCTGCCGCGCGTCGCGGGAGGAATAACTGGCGCTGCCGCTGCCCTGCCCCGACTGCTCCTGACCGCTGCCGCCGAGGGCGATCCACTCGCCGAGGCGGCCGCGCACGGTGGTGGAGAGGCGCTGGATGTTGGCGCTGCCTGGAATGTTGCCCTGCGTGTCGTGGCGCGGACTGATCTCCACCATTACCGTGCTACCGGCCAGGCGTGGCACGGCGTAAAAACCGGTGCCGATATCCTGATAGACGACGCCTTGGGAAACGAGTGTGCCGTTCGGCCCCGTCACCCATTGGGTAACTGGCACCGGCACCATCTGGCCGACGTTGATGAAGGCGCGCCCGCCTTCGATGGTCTGCACCTGCTGGCCAATGCGCTCGCTGCTGGAGCGCTGGCTGTCGTAGACATTGCCGCGCACCACGGTTTCACCACGGCGGACTTCCACGGTGCTGCCACCACTGTTGCCACCGGGAACGATGATGCGGGCGTTGCGGCCCAGGGCAAGATCGCCGGAAACACCGGCGCCCTGGCGCTGCCCGCTGCTGTCGCCGTCCTGGCGCACCGAAATCATCAGGCGGCGGGCGGGACGGTCGAGGGTTTCGATCAGCTTCATCAGTTCCGCCCGGTTGCGCGGACTGACGCGGAAGAAAATCTGGTCATTGACGCCATTCACCGTGCCGCCCGGCTCCACGAAGGGCTGGATCTGCGGCACGATCTCGTCCGCCGTCCGATAGCGGAGGCTGACGATTTCGAGGGACTGGGCAACGCTGGCGAGGGCAAACCCCAGGCCCAGCAGCAACATCACAACGCGTTTCATGGCCGGTCAACAAAGGTGGCTTGCGGGGAGCCCAGATTACCTCATCGCGAGTTTGAATGGGGATGGAACAAGTCCCCTTCGGCGGCTATACTTTCGCGCTTGACAACCCAGGGAGGAGAAACCTGAATGAAGCTGGAAACCCTTGCCGTACATGGCGGCTATAGCCCCGACCCTACCACCAAGGCGGTAGCGGTACCGATCTACCAGACCACCTCCTACGCCTTCGACGACACCCAGCACGGCGCCGACCTGTTCGACCTCAAGGTGGCGGGCAATATCTACACCCGCATCATGAATCCCACCACGGCAGTGCTGGAACAGCGCGTGGCAGCCATGGAAGGGGGCGTGGGGGCCCTGGCCGTGGCCTCGGGGATGTCGGCCATCACCTACGCCATCCAGACCATCGCCGAAGCCGGCGACAACATCGTCTCGGTCGGCACCCTGTATGGCGGCACCTACAACCTGTTCGCCCACACGCTGCCCCAGTACGGCATCGAAGTTCGCTTCGCCGACTACCGCGATCCGGAGAGCTTCAAGCCCCTGATCGACGGCCGCACCAAGGCCCTGTTCTGCGAATCCATCGGCAACCCCCTCGGCAACGTGGTGGACATCGGCGCCCTGGCGAAGATCGCCCATGAGGCCGGTGTGCCGCTGATCGTCGATAACACCGTGCCGACGCCCTACCTGTGCCGTCCCTTCGAGCACGGCGCCGACATCGTGGTTCACGCCCTGACCAAGTTCCTCGGCGGCCACGGCAACAGCATCGGCGGCTGCATTGTCGATTCCGGCAAGTTTCCCTGGGCCGAGCACAAGGAACGCTTCAAGCGCCTCAACACCCCCGACGTGTCCTACCACGGCGTGGTGTATACCGAAGCCCTCGGCCCTGCCGCCTACATCGGCCGCGCCCGCGTCGTGCCCCTGCGCAACACTGGCGCGGCGATTTCGCCCTTCAACAGCTTCCTGCTCCTGCAAGGCATCGAGACCCTGGCGGTGCGCATGGACCGCATCTGCGAAAACACCCTGGCGGTGGCGAATTTCCTCAAGACCCACCCCAAGGTGAGCTGGGTGAACTACGCCGGCCTGCCCCACCATCCGGGCTATCACCTGGTGCAGAAGTACATGGGGGGCCGAGCCTCGGGCATCCTGTCCTTCGGCGTCAAGGGCGGCATCGAAGGCGGCGGCAAGTTCCAGGACGCCCTCAAGCTCATCACCCGCCTGGTTAACATCGGCGACGCCAAGAGCCTGGCCTGCCACCCGGCCTCCACCACCCACCGCCAGCTCTCGCCGGCGGAACTGGAAAAGGCCGGCGTCTCGCCCGACATGGTGCGCCTCTCCATCGGCCTGGAACACATCGACGACATCAAGGCCGATCTGGATCAGGCCCTCGCCGCCGTGTAACGAAGTGGATTCAGTCAGCATCGGGGCAGCCGCCCCGATGCCTTGGCGGGCTATTGGCCGCCGGGACTCACGCCATTGACGAGACTGGTGCGCAGGCTCGCCCGCAGCGCCTGTTTTTGCTCCTTACTCATCATCGCCAGATCGCGGCGCATGTCCCGCGCCAGACGGTCATATTCACCGGCCCGCTCCCAGCGCTGTACTTGGAAAACCAGCGGTTCCAGCAGTTTGCCGAACGAGGACAAAAACTGTTCCGGGGCGAGACATACCCACGACAGCTGGCGCTCATTGAGGTGTTCGCGATAATTGGCCCAGATCGCCGCCTGGACTTCGGTGCGCATCTCCGCCAGGGGATAAACTTGGCCGAAGGTATTGCCCCAAACCCGCTCCAGGGTAGTCAGCGCAGCCGCCTTGTCGCGCATGAGGGCTGAATAGGCCTGCTCCCAAACCAATACCGATTGCGGAAAGCCGTAATTGCAGCCTTCGCGCACGGCAAGAATCGACATGTAGGTGCCGATTCCCGCACCGAGCCCGTTGCTCGGCGGATCTTCATGCTCTGCTGCCTGGGCTGGCCCGGAAAGAGCTAGAGCGAAGACGATCGAGAGAACAACGCAGGTAAATTTCATAGGTTTCCCATCTCGCTACGGTTTCACGGCGGCACCAATTACTCGCGGGACAAACCCAGGGCAATCAGTTCCTGAATCGCCGTCGGCACTCCCGGCAGCTGAACCAGATGCACCGCCGTCAGGCCGTCCACCCGGGCAATCTCGATGTTCGCCCCCACCGCCAGCAGCAATTCCACCGGCCCGGCCTGGCTGTGGAGGATCGCCGTCATCAGCGGCGTGTTGCCATCGTGATCCTGGGGATCAATCTCGCATCCGGCACTGACCAGAATACCCGCAATACCTGAATGCCCCGCCGCCGCCGCCGCATGCAGCGGACGCTGACCATTCTCGCCGGTGACTTCCATATTGGAGCCGGCTTCGGTCATCACCCGGACGGCGGCAATGCAGCCCAGCTTCGCCGCCACATACAAGGGCGGCCCATGACGCGACAACACGGCCTCGGTCAGGCCGACATTCACCCAATCAGAAGCACTGAAATCCATACCCAATCCCTATCGCCACTTCAATATTCGGTCAATAGTAGCAAGCAAGCCCACTTAATAAGGTACGTTGTTTCACGTCGTCGTGCTGAAAGGTAGTCGACAGGGTCGGTCGGGATATGATTGCCGGGATCGGCCTCCGGGGCAAAACCGGTGTGGTCGGAAACATGGCAAGTCTGATACTCGCTCAAGCGTTCCTCACAGTCTCCTCAAGGGTTACCGTTACAGTACTTAGCTATCCTGTCAGCCCTTTCCGCCGAGATTGGGTCGAGAAGTGCTATCGGCAACATCCCCCCAACGACAGGACTTCCTTTCCGATACCGATTCGGTATGAGGGGGTTAAAAAAATGCATTGGACGTGGCGAGCGACTAGGATAGCATCCGCAACCTTTTCAGATATTTGGCCGCGATTTCCGCAGAGTATTCGATCATGAGAAAGACCATCCGCAGCATCCTTATCGCCAACCGTTCCGAAATCGCCATCCGGGTCATGCGCGCGGCGTCCGAACTGGGCATACGCACCGTCGGCATCTATTCCAACGAGGACCGATTCGCCCTTCACCGCTTCAAGGCTGACGAAAGCTATTTGGTCGGCGATGGCAAGAAGCCCATCGGCGCCTATCTCGACATTGCCGACATCATCCGTGTCGCCAAGCTGGCCAACGTGGATGCGATCCACCCCGGCTACGGCTTCCTGTCGGAGAACCCCGATTTCGCCGAGGCTTGTGCCGCCGCCGACATAGCCTTTATCGGCCCCAAGCCGGCGGTGATGCGCGAACTGGGCAACAAGGTAGCCGCCCGCGCCCTCGCCGAGCGGGTCGGTGTGCCCGTGGTACCGGCCACCGGCGCACTGCCCGACGATCTGGACGAGTGCCGCCGCCAGGCTGCCGCCGTCGGCTACCCGCTGATGCTCAAGGCCAGTTGGGGCGGCGGTGGTCGCGGCATGCGCGCCGTCGAGAGCGAGGCCGAACTGGCACCGGCTATCGAAGTGGCGCGGCGCGAAGCCGCCGCCGCCTTCGGCAACGACGAGGTGTATCTGGAAAAAATGGTGGTCCGCGCCCGCCATGTGGAGGTTCAGGTACTCGGCGACAGCCACGGCAACCTGGTGCACCTGTTCGAGCGGGATTGCTCGGTGCAACGGCGCAACCAGAAGGTGGTCGAACGGGCGCCGGCGCCCTATCTGACGACTGAGCAGCGCGAAGCCCTGTGCCAGTCAGCCCTCAAACTCGCTGGTGGCGTCGGCTACACCCACGCCGGTACGGTGGAGTTCCTCATGGACGCCGACAGCGGCAAGTTCTACTTCATCGAGGTGAACCCGCGCATCCAGGTCGAGCATACGGTGACCGAGGAAGTCACCGGCCTTGACATCGTCAAGGCCCAGATCAAGGTCAGCGAAGGCGGCCGCATCGGCCGCGACGACTACCTGCCGGCCCAGGCCGACATCCGCCTCTCCGGCCACGCCCTGCAATGTCGCGTCACCACCGAAGACCCGGAGAAGGGCTTCACTCCCGACTACGGCAAACTCACCGCCTACCGCAGCGCCGCCGGCGCCGGCATCCGCCTTGACGCCGGCACCGCCTACACCGGCGCCGTCATCACGCCATTCTACGATTCATTGCTGGTGAAGGTCACCGCCAAGGGCCACGATCCGGAAGAGGCCATCCGCCGCATGGACCGTGCCCTGCGCGAGTTCCGTATCCGCGGCGTCTCTTCCAACCTGGCCTTCCTCGAAAACGTCATCGCCCATCCCCTGTTCAAGAACGGCGAATGCACCACGCGCTTCATCGACACCACGCCCGAGCTGTTCAACTTCAAGCCGCGCCGCGACCGCGCCACCCGGCTGCTCAACTTCATCGGCGAAGTAACGGTGAACGGCAGCCCGGAAATGAAGGGCCGCCAGCGTCCCGCCCACGTCGTGCCGGCCCAACTGCCCAAGGCCGACCTGGCTGCACCGCCGCCAGAGGGCAGCCGCGACAAGCTCAAAGAACTCGGCGCCGAGAAGTTCGCCCAGTGGATGCGCGAGCAAAAGCGCGCCCTGCTCACCGACACCACCATGCGCGACGCCCACCAGTCCCTCTTTGCCACGCGCATGCGCACCGCCGACATGGTCGCCGTGGCGCCCCACTACGCACGCCTGCTGCCCGAGCTGTTCTCCCTCGAATGCTGGGGCGGCGCCACCTTCGACGTGTCTATGCGCTTCCTCAAGGAAGACCCCTGGGCGCGCCTGCAGCAGCTGCGCGAGGCGGTGCCCAACGTGCTATTTCAGATGCTGCTGCGGGCCTCCAACGCCGTCGGCTACACCAACTACGCCGACAACGTGGTGCGCTACTTCGTCCAGCAGGCGGCGCAGAACGGCATGGACATCTTCCGCGTCTTCGATTCCCTCAACTGGGTCGACAACATGCGCGTCGCCATGGACGCGGTGCTGGAAACCGGCGCCCTGTGCGAGGCCGCCATCTGCTACACCGGCGACCTGCTCGACCCGGCGCGTTCCAAGTACCAGCTCGGCTACTACGTTAGTATGGCAAAGCAGCTGGAGCAGGCCGGCGCCCACATCATCGCCATCAAGGACATGGCCGGCGTCTGCCGCCCGGCCGCCGTGCGCACCCTGGTCAAGGCGCTGAAGGAGGAAGTCGGCCTGCCGCTGCACTTCCACACCCATGACACCAGCGGCGGCGCCGTGGCCTCGGTGCTGGCCGCCGTTGAGGCCGGCATCGACGCAGTGGACGGCGCCATGGATTCCATGAGCGGCCTCACCTCCCAGCCCAGCCTCGGCGCCATCATCGCCGGCCTCGAGCACACCGAACGAGACACCGGCCTCAGCATCGGCCGCATCGCCCCCTTTGCCCGCTACTGGGAAGACGTGCGCCGCGTCTATAGCCCCTTCGAGGCCGACATCCGCGCCGGCACCTCCGACGTCTATCGTCACGAAATGCCCGGCGGCCAATACACCAACCTGCGCGAACAGGCCCGCTCCATGGGCCTCGAGCACCGCTGGAACGAGATCGCCCAGGGCTATGCCGACGCCAACCAGCTATTCGGCGACATCGTCAAGGTCACCCCCTCCTCCAAGGTGGTGGGCGACCTGGCCCTGTTCATGGTCGCCAACGATCTGAGCCCGGAGGACGTCGCCAACCCGGAGAAGGAAATTTCCTTCCCCGATTCCGTCATCTCCATGATGCGCGGCGAGCTCGGCTACCCCGCCGACGGCTTTCCGCCCGCCTTGCAGGCCCGCATCCTCAAAGGCCAGGCGCCCATCGTCGGCCGCGTCGGCGCCCATCTGCCGCCGGTGGACCTGGAAGCCCAGCGCGCCCAGGCCGAGAAGGCCACCGCCCACCGCGTTAGCGACACCGACTTGGCCAGCTACCTGATGTATCCCAAGGTCTTCGTCGACTACGCCGAGCACCGGCGCAAGTACGGCGACGTCTCGGTGCTGCCCACCGCCGTGTTCTTCAACGGCCTCGACGAGAAGGATGAAATCGCGGTGGACATCGACCAGGGCAAGACCCTGGTGATCCGCATGACCGGCCGTGCCGACTTGGCCGACGAAGGCGAAACCAAGCTATTCTTCGAGCTGAACGGCCAGCCGCGCCCCATGCGCATCGCCCGCGCCGGCCAGGAAGGCGCGCGCAAGAGCCACCCCAAGGCCGAGGAAGGCAACACCGCACATGTGCCGGCACCTATGCCCGGCGCCGTCGCCACGGTGGCGGTGAAGGCTGGCCAGAAGGTGAGCAAGGGCAACCCGCTGGTCTCCATCGAAGCTATGAAGATGGAGACCGCCATCCTCGCCGAGCGCGACGCCACGGTAGCCCGCGTCCTGGTCCAGCCCGGCGACCGGGTCGAGGCCAAGGACCTGCTGGTGGAACTGGCCTGATGTGACCTTGACCATGATGCGCGTCACCAGCCGACGCGCATCATGGCAGCGTATGCCGCAGTGCCAGAGCATCACTCCGGCGATAGGCAACTTCTGCATCATGCCCGGGAGTTTGTTATGTGTATAAACTGCCGGTGAATATCAACCGCGCAGACATTCCGTGATTTCATCCTCGCTCATTGACCGACGGCTGCTTCTTTCCTGCCTTGCGGTAGCGCTGTTTGCCCTCGGCAGCGCGGGTTTGATGTTCTTCCTCAAATACGAGTCCAATGTCGGCGGCACCCGTCAGGCGCGGATGAATTTCATCGCTAACGAACTAAGCGATGTGATCGAGAAAAGCGTCGCCCTTGGCATCTCCCTGGCGGAATCGCCGCGCCTGGAGGACGCGACGGGGCGGCGGCTGGAGGTTGATCCCCTCGTCCGCCGCATTGACATCACCGATGCGGTCGGGCAGCCCATCTTCCATGCCGCCCGCCCCGAAGGCAACGGTACACTGCCGCAGACCGTGGCGGTCACCGCGCGCAACAGCTTCGATCTTCCCTTGGGCGTGGTGAGCCTGACCTACGACGGCGAACCACTGCAAAGGCAGCGACTGGCCTTCTCACGCTCGCTGCTGCTTGCCAGCGCGATCCTGATTCCCCTGTGCGGCATTCTCGCCGCCTTCACCCATGCCATCGTCTCGCGTCGCGCCGGCGCCGGCATTGCCCTCACGGTCTCGGTAGTCTGGCTGGCGGCGGGGATTGTTGCCCTCGGCGCCGTGGCCCATAGTCACTGGGAACAAGACCTGGCGCCGGAGTTCTCCGCCAGCGCTCAGGTCGTCAGCCGCTCTGCGGCCACCCTGTTTGGACGCGCCGCTGAACTCGACGTATCCCTGCGCGACCTGCCGCAGGTGGAGCAGTTCTTTGCCGGCCACAAGGCCAGCCATCCGGAATTCGCCGCTTTCCTGGTCACCTCCGGCGACACCATTGTTCATCGCCATGGCGACGTGCCAGCCGGAGCAACGACAGTGGCGGCCCCAATACACCGCAGCGTCACGGTCTCCGGAACAAGCATCGCAGCGCCGGAAACCGTCGGCGAAGTGCGCATTGCCATCGACCCGGCGGCAACCCGTCGCCTGTTGCGGGAAATAGCCCTCGACCTTGCCACCATCATCATCGTCGCCGGGTTTCTTGCCGGTGAACTGTTCCGCTTTCTGCTGCGCGACTCCCGCCCCGACGACCAGGCCACCTCGGCCGCTGCCAGGGAACTGGCGAGCCTGCGTGGGCCGGCGTTTCTGCTCTTTCTGGCAGAAGATCTTTCCCGTTCATTCTTTCCCGTTTTTGCCTCCCACCTAGCCCCCAGTCCGATTCTGGAAACACTGGGCATTGTCCTGACGCCACGCCTGCTGGGAGGCATTCCGGTGACCGCGTTCATGCTGGCCGTCGCCCTGGCGCAACCGCTCGTGGGCGACCTGACCCGTCGCCACGGGCCGCGTAACGTGCTGCTGGGCGCCATCCTGGCGGCCGCAGCGGCCCATGCCCTGGCGGCTCTTTGCGACCGCATCGACGCCTTGCTGCTGGTCCGCATCGTCGCTGCCCTGGCCTGGGCCGTAGCCTTCAGCGCCGTGCAGGGCGCGGTACTGGAAAAGGTGGGGCGGGAACACCGTGCCTGGGGCATGGCCTATTTTGTCGGCATCATCATGACCTCATCCATTTGTGGCCCCTCCATGGGTGGCATCCTGGCGGACAGTCTCGGCCAGCGCACCACCCTGACCATCGCCGCCGTGGTGGCCCTGCTGGCCCTGCTGCCTCTCCTCCGCGCCCCCCGAGACAAGCCCGACGCCGTGGCCGACGCCGGTTCCTCCGCGCCGACCTGGAGCCTGATGGGTAACCGGCGTTTTCTCCAACTGATCCTGTTGGCGGCGGTTCCGGCCAAGCTGATCCTGATCGGCTACTACTTCTACCTGATCCCCATGTTCGTCGGCCAATGGGGTGGCTCGGCGGCCGATGCCGGGCGCTTGCAGATGTTGTATTCGATCGTGATGGTGGCGGCGGTGCCCTGGTTTGCCCGCGGCGCCCGTCCCGACGGCCATGCCCGGCGCGTCACCGGCGGCCTTGTGCTTTCGGGGCTTTCCGGCCTTCTCCTGCTGTGGCCGAACCTCTACACCGCCGCCGCCATGACCCTGCTGCTCGGACTGGGCCAGGCCATGAGCATTGCCGCCCAGGGCGCCATGGTGGGCGATATCTGCAACAAGGAGGTCGCTGCCAGCGGCGATGGACCGGTATATGGCGTCTATCGCATGCTGGAACGGGGCGGCAATGCCCTCGGCCCGGTGGTCGCCGCCACCCTGGTGGGGCTGGCCGGCGTCGCCGGCGCCTTTGCCGCCATCGGCGGCGGTGTTGCTGTGGGCGGTCTTGTTTTTGGCCGCTTGTTCGGCGTCCTGCGGAGGAAGGCCGGATGAAGCGACGGCAGTTTCTCGCCCTCGGCGCCGGACTCGCCAGCGGCTTGGTCATGCCGCCGTCCCTCGCCGCGCCCTCGCCGACCAGGACGCCGCGCATCCTGATGGTGACCTGGCGCGGCGAGACGGCAGTGGAAAAAGGGTTCCGCGATTATTTCCGCCAGCACAAACTTAGCGTCAACTTCATTCCCCGCGATGCCGGGCGCGACCCGACCCGGCTCACCGCCTTTCTGGACGAACTGCCGAGCCTGAAGCCCGACCTGATCTACACCTGGGGTACCTCGGCCACCCTCGGCATGGTCGGTCGCCACGACGCACCCAAGGCCGCCGCAGCGGGCATTCCCAACGTATTCGCTCTCGTCACCGATCCAGTGGGCGCGGGCATCATGGCAAGCCTGTCGGGTCAGACGCGGGAGATAACCGGCGTCATACATGTCGCCCCGGTGGACGATCAGTTAGCCGCCATCCGCCGCTATCGCCCCTTCAGCAAATTGGGAGTGCTCTACAACCTCAAGGAAGCCAATTCCGTGGTCATCGCCAAGGAGTTGCGCGCCCGCGCCGCCGCCCAGAGCTTCACCTTGCTGGAGCAGACCTTCGATCAGCTGCCTTCCGGCCAACCCAGCGCCGAAGGCATCGCGGCCAAGATACATGCTCTCGCCCGGGGCGGTGCTGAATGGCTCTACATCGGCCCCGATTCCTTCCTCTTCACGCAGATCGCAGCGGTCGCCGCCGCCGCGCGCCGGGAAAAGCTGCCCACCTTCGCCACCACCGAGGCAGTGATCGACGCCCCGGACGACGTGCTGGCCGGCCTGGTCGCCCCTTACCGGGCAGTAGGTGAGTTTGCCGCCCACAAGGCAGCCCAGATTCTGTTCGAGGGACGCCCCGCCCAACAGCTACCCGTGGAATCCCTGAAGCGATTCTCCCTCGTGGTACGCATCGACGTGGCGCGCAAGACCGGCATGCTGCCGCCCCTGGAGTTTTTCGATTTCGCCGAAATGCGGCAGGCAGGCAGCACTTCATGAATCCGACACACGTCCCTGGGGCGATTGCCTTGGCGCCATGGCCACCGGACACACGCTTTCTTTTCCTGCGCCATGGCTGCACCGACTACAACCAGGCCGGACTCCGCTGCGGCGGCGAAGTGGATATTCCCCTCAATGCCGAGGGCCGTCGGCAAGCCGGGGCGGCGGCGAGCATCATCGCCGCCAGCGGCTGGCCCCTGGCCTGGATTATCACCAGTCCCTTGCAGCGCACTCAGGCCACCGCCGCCGCTGTCGCCGCCGCCCTTGGCGGCATGACGGTGGAACTCGACCCGCGTCTGCGCGAACGCCGTCTTGGCGCCTGGAACGGCCAACCGGCCGAACTCACCGAGTCCGCCCTGCGCCGGGGTGAAACGCCCCCGGGCGGCGAGAGCCGCGCCGAGTTCCGGGCGCGGGTTCTTACCTGGCTGGAGGACTGGCGCCCGCGTCTGGCCGAACCCGGACTCATCGTCGCCAGCAAAGGCATCGGCCGGGTTCTGAGCGAAGAACTCACGGGAGAGGATTGCCGCGCCGACAACTGCCAGGTTCTGGCCTTTGCCCGTAACGGTGCCGGATTCAAGCTGGAACCGCTGGGTCAGGGATAGTTTCCGGCATGGAGAGCGGTAAGCGCCGCCCCCAACTCCAGCCCCCCGGCCAGCCAGGAACGAATGAAATGAATGTGGTTGGCATCGTCGAGCACCGGGGTATGGCCGGTGCGCGGAATATGCGCCACCGTCACCGCCCGCCCTTGCTGCATGCGGTGCAGCGTCGGCGTCAGCAGGGCATCGGACTCCATGCCGTGAGTAACCAGCACCCGCTGCCGCAGGCGCCACCAGGAGGCCCAGACATTGACGTTGTGGTGGGCGTCCTCCCGGTAGGCCATGAGGGCGCGTGGATCGTGGCGATAGATGCGCCCGCCCTCCTCGTCGGACCAGCGGGTTTGGTGGTAGGTGCTGTAAAGACGGACACCTTCCCCGATCGGCCCGTCGTTGCGCTGGGAAACCCCGACCCGCCGCACGATTTCCTCGGGAGTACGGAACACATAGTGGCGCGCCAGGGTTTCGGCACGCCGTTTGCGGCGACCGGCGGGAATGAACGGGCCGGTATCGTTAAGGATCAAGCCGCCGACCAGATGCGGATGGCGCGCGGCGAGTTCAATTGCCGCCGTGCCCCCCAAGGACGAACCAAGCAAGGTAACGCCCTTGATTCCGAGATGATTCAGCACCTGGCGCAGTTGCTCGACATAGGTATCGAGGCGGTACTCGGACTGGTCCGCCAGCCAGCCGGAACGGCCTCGCCCCACCCAGTCGAGGCAGATGACACGGTAGTCACTGGCGAGACCGGCAGCAAGAAAATGAAAGCGATGGGCGCAATTAGCGACACCGCCGACACACAACACCACCGGTGCCCCCACTGCACCCCAGTCCGTATAGGCCACCGAAACCGGATATACCCGCCGCAGGCGCTTGGGCACCTTATCCTGGAGCCGCAACGGATGGTGATAGTCGAAACGATGGGGCTGGTAACGTCCGGCAAAGGCAAGCTCCACCGCAGCCACCCGCGCTTCATAATCAGACCAGCTTTCCTGCCAAAGGCTATCCATGGACGCCCCCGAATGTCAGTGGCTAAAATTGTCGCATGCCGATAGGGTGTTCTGTAACATGTACCCACACTATCCTGCCGCCGACCATGAAAAATATCCTGCACAAGCTCAATAGCCTGCCGATTGCCGCCAAGCTGGGCATGGCAATCCTCGCCACGTCGCTACTTCCGATGATAGGCACGGCGTATTACAACCTGAACGGCTCTCTGGCGGCGGTCAATCGAACGGAAGTGCGCAATCTCGAACAACTGGCCACCAATATTGCCGGCCAGGTTTCGCAAATCATCGTGGACTACCGCAACCTGGCTTCCTATGTCGCAAACCAGGATGAGCTGGCGCAGCTGCTGGCTAACCCCGGCAAGACGGCGGCCCGTGAAGACGCTCTGGGCAAGTTCAACACCCTGGTGGCCACCCACCCGGATGTCGAGTTGCTGATGGCGATGGATGCGGAAGGCAATGTCCTCACCTCCTCCGACCCGGAACTGGTGGGAAAGAACTTCAAGTTCCGCGATTACTTCCGCGAAGCGATTCAAGGCCGCTCCTACGCCACAAGCATCATCGTCGGCGCCGTAGCGGGAAATGCCGGCATGTTCTTTGCGGCCCCGGTGCGCCTCCCCAACGGCGTCGCCAAGGGCGTGGCGGTCATCAAGCTCAAGAGCGAGGCCATCGGCCAGATTGTTGAGCGGGGCGCGCGCGGCGGCCCCAGCGCCTTCATCATCGACAGCGACGGCGTCATCATTTACCACCGCGACCGCAACCAGCGCTACCGGAGCCTGACGCCCCTCTCCGACGCGCTACAAAAGCGCATTGCAGAGGATAAGCGCTTCCGCCTCGAACGCATTGAAACCGTCGGACTCGACAGTCTGGGGAAAGCCATGATCGGCGCCCGCGAAGCTGGCAGCCTGCGTTACAGCGCCCATGGCGAAAGGGAAATTGCCGGCTTTGCGCCGGTGGCCGCCCACACCTGGGTTGTCGGCGTCAATGAACCCGAGGAAGTATTCGCCGCCCCCCTGCGTGAACTGTTCATGAATACCGCCACCAGTCTGATCGCCGTAGGCATCGGCGTGGTGATTCTCGCCGGCATCCTGGCCCGCCAACTGGTACGCCCGCTGACGACCCTCACCACCTGCGCCGAGGCCGTGGAACGGGGCGATTACGCCAACGCCGTGGCCAAGGTCGATAGCAACGATGAGGTCGGCCGTCTGGCAACCACCTTCAATGGCATGCTGGTGGGCATCCGTGACCGGGAAAAGGTCAGAGACGTGTTCGGCCGCATGGTGTCCCCCGAGGTGAGGGAAAAGCTGCTGGCCGGCACCCTGTCTCTCGGCGGCGAAACCGCAAGGGTCTCGGTGCTGTTCTCGGACATTCGCGGCTTCTCCACGCTCTCGGAACAAATGTCGGCCCAGGAAGTGGTGGCCTTCCTCAACGAATACCTGACCGAGATGAGCCTCGCCGCCCGCAACTGGGGCGGCTACATCAACAACTTCATCGGCGACGCCATCGTCGTCATTTTCGGCGCTCCCATGGCGCAACCGGACATCGAATGGCGCGCCGTGGCAGCCTCGCTGGAAATGCGTGACCGCCTGCGCGCCTTCAACCTGCGCCGCCAATCCCAGGGCCTGCCGCCAATTCACAACGGCGTCGGCATCAGCACCGGCGAAGTGGTAGCGGGGCAAATGGGGTCCCTGGATCGCTTTCTTTACACCGTGATCGGTGACGCGGTGAATGTCGCCGCCCGTCTCGAATCCCTGACCAAGGACTTTCCCGATTACCCCATCCTCATCAACAAGGCGACTTATGAGGCGGTGGCAAACCGGCCCGAACTCAAAGTCGCCAGTCTCGGCCCCCATGAGGTCAAGGGGCGCATGGAGAAGGTGGAAGTTTACGGCGTTGCCTATTCCGACCGATAAGGACGGAAACTACCGGCTCTGCTGTATGCGCTGACGCAGCAGACGGTTGCGATATTGCAGCTCCCGCGCGAGTTGCACGGCGATCATGTATTCCAACCGGTGGGCAAGCATGGGGGCGGCGGCAAACAGCCACTGATACCCCTCAAGGGTCAGGATCAGCGATCCCACCGGGCTGGTGGCAATGGCAGTCGAGGTGGCCGGCAATTTCTCCACCAACCCGAGCAGACCAAAAATCTCCCCGCCCCGCAACTCCTGAGTGTCAATGACGTTGCCGGCATCATCCTGATGCGTCACGCGGACGCTGCCTTCCAGCAGCACATGCATCGCCGGATGGTGTTCGCCCTGAGTGAAAAAGCTATAGCCCTCGGCGTGAGGCTCGTAATGCAGCACTTGCAGCAGCGCCTCGAAATCGCCTTCAGGCAACCCTTGAAAAGCGGGAAGAATGGAAATGAACTGGCGGAACTCCATGTCAGCCTCCGTTGCCGCCAAAAAGCGCCCACAGCAACCCCCTGCGCTTGGGCGTGGACTCCGAATCGCCCGCGGCAATCGGCGCGGTACCCGCCGCCAGCGAGGCCAGCAAACGCTCGGTCAGCATTTCAGTCAGATGCCGCAGCAACACGCCGCTGATCGCCGGATAGCGCGTCATGACCTCTTCAAAGGCCTGGTGCTTGAGGCGCAACAATTTGACCGGCGTCAGCGTGGTAACCGTGGAACTGGCAAGCATTTCACCCGAAAGTACGGAAACCTCGCCCAGCCACTGTCCCGGCCCCAGTTCCCCGAGGGATATGTGACTTTCGTTTTCCTCCACCGAAATGGACACCTCACCTTCGACGAGAAAATACAGGGAATCCACCGGCATGCGGTCACGGATCATCTTTCGATAGGCCGGAAGTTCCAGTAGCGACATGGAATCCAGCAGCAGGCGCAGGTTGTCCGGCCCCAGTTCCTGGGCCAGTGCGGGGAAATGCGCGGAGAATTCGGCGGAGGCGGTCATGGATTATGAATACTGGTAAACGACGACACGGGGAAGCCACACCAACCATTAGAGTCTCATACCCGGCAATGCCCTGCAAGGGTGAAGGCCTAAATCAGAATTAATTCTATACGTTCGACATGATTGATCCATTACAATAGACGTCGCGTTTTTGAATCAGGAGGGAATCATGACTCATCCGTTTTGGCGGCATCTAGGGTTCGTTGTCATGTGCGTCTGCATGGTCTCGTCGGCCCGGGCGGAAAGTGAGTTGGAAGCAGGTGTCGCGGCGGTCAAGCGTGGCGACTACGAAACTGCCCTGAAGAACTGGCAGCCCCTGGCGCAAAAAGGCAACACCAATGCCCAGACCAATATGGGCGTCCTCCATGAACGCGGCTGGGGCGTTCCCAAGGACTATGTCAAGGCGGTAGCCTGGTACCGCAAGGCTGCGGATAAAGGCAACGCCACGGCACAAAACAATCTCGGCGTGTTCTATGAACGCGGCTGGGGCGTGGCACAAGATTACAAGGCGGCGGCCGAGTGGTATCGCAAGGCAGCGCTACTGGGCGACCTTAACGGCCAGAACAATCTCGGCGTTCTCCATGAGCGCGGCCAAGGCGTTCCCCAGGACATTCCGGAAGCCCTGCGTCTGTATCGTGCCGCTGCAAGCAAGGGCCTGGCCCAAGCGCAAAACAACCTCGGTGTGTTCTACGAACGTGGACGCGGCGTTACCCAGGACTACAAACAAGCGGCGGTCTGGTACCGGCGCGCCGCCGAACAGAACAATCCGGCAGCGCAGAACAATCTCGGCGTGTTGTACGGCACCGGTCGCGGCTTGACCGAAGACATCGTGCAGGCCAATTTCTGGTTCACCCTTTCCGCCACGGGCGGCAGCAGCAATGGCGCCACCAATCGTGACAACACCTCCCGCCGCCTGACACCGGTCCAGCGCGAAAGCGTTGATAAGTTGCTTGCCGAGTGGAAGCTGCGGCAGGCCGGTCGCAGTTCCTGACATCCATCGACTGACGTTTCCCGATGCGCGCTGGCAATCCACGCCGTCGGCTATTGCGGTGGGCAATGGCCTTTCTTCCTGCACTGACAGGACCGTGCTGGAGCCAGCAGCCCCCTGCCCCCCCCACCCCCGGCGCCCTGATCGAGGGGATTGATCTGCGGCACCCGGGCATCCCTGGCGGCGCCCCGGCAGAATTTCTCTTTCCCCAGGAAGCCTCGCCCTCAAGCCATGACCGAGATGGCCGCCGTTTCCTGGTCAAGGGCTTTCACTTTGTCGGCAACACCGTGTTTACCGAAGCGCGCCTGCGCCGGGTGGTGGAGCGCTTCACCGATCTCCAGTTGAATCTCCATGACCTCAACAAGGCCTCGGACGCCGTCAGCCGCTTCTATCGCGAAATGGGCTTCCCGGTCGCCGGCGCCTTCATCCCGGTACAAAGGGTGGAGGATGGCCTGGTGGTCATGAATGTCATCGAGGGTCGCATGGGCGCTCTGGTGTTCGAGGGCGGCTGGCGCTATTCCGACGCAACGCTGGGCGCCTACATGGCGCCGTTACTGGAGCAACCGCAAGTCACCATCGGCCAACTGGAGCGCAGCCTGCTGCTGCTGAACGACCTGCCCGGACTCAAGGCCCGCGCCACCCTGGCCCCCGGCGCCAGTCGCGGCGAGACCGACGCCACCATCGCGCTGGAGGAAAAGCCCATCGCGCTCACCGCCCAATTCAACAACTGGGGACGCAAGGAGGCCGGCGCCAATCGACTCGATATCGGCGTCGAATTCAACAACCCGCTGGGTATTGGCGACCAACTAACCTGGCGCGGCATGAAGGCCGAACAGGGACTGATGCACTACAGCCGCATCGGCTACAGCACTCCCATCGGCGCCGACGGACTGCGCTTCAGTCTCGGTAGTTCCTCCGTGCGCTACAAAGTCGCCGGCGACTTCGCCCTGCTCGGCATCGAAGGTCTGGTCAATAGCAGCGAGATGGGACTCAGCTACGCCCTGCGCCGCAGCCGGGTCTCCAACATCCTGCTCAGCGCCGGCATCAAATCCACCCAGAGCCGCCAAACTGCCCTCAACACCCCCATCAGCAACAGCCGCCTCAAGGTGCTGAGCCTGGGCGTCGCTGCCAGCTGGGTGCATGAAGACTCCTCCACGACATCCCTATCCACCACCTACAGCAGCAATTTCCGCAAGAACTACGGCAACAACCCGGATGCCCTGCGCGGTAAGGTGGACATCGACTTCACTCACCTGGCAGGCCTTTCGCCGCGCTGGGACGTCTTCACCCGCTTCAACACCATGCTCGGCGCCGGCTCGGTGCCCGACACCGAAAAATTCAGCATCGGCGGCCCCGACAGTGTGCGCGGCTACCGCAGCGCCGAGTATCGTGGCGACCGGGGTTATCTTCTCAGCATCGAATTCCGCCGCCAATTTTTGTTGCTCAATACTGTCGGCATCGCCTCCATCTTCCATGACCGGGGCGGTGTGCGTAACTCCGGGTTCGCCAGCCAGGACAACCTCTCCAGCTGGGGCGCCGGCGTCACCCTGTTTCCACGCAAGGAAAGCCGGATTCGCGCCGACATTGCCTGGCCCACCAGCGACAAGAACCGCCCCGCCGGTGACGGCAAGTCGGGCGCCCGTCTGTGGCTTTCGGCGAGCATCAGTTTCTGAGCCATGTTGATCCTTTCACACCCCAAGCCGGAATTTATCTGGCGGCAAATTCAGGGTTTCCTAGAATGGGCTATGGGTAATGAAAGTCGTTAGATGAAGACCCCAAGGAATATCCCTCCCGTCTTCCATCTCCGCCCCGTGGCGGCGGCGCTTCTGTTTGCCCTCGCCGCCCCGGCCGGCGCCCAGTTGCCCAGCGGCGCCAATGTCGTCGCCGGTCAGGCGTCGATCAGCCAGTCGGCTACCCAGCAGGTGATTACCCAAACCACCGATAAGGCCATCATCAACTGGAACAGCTTCTCCATCGGCAGCGGCCAGGGCGTCACCTTCATCCAACCCGGCAGCGGCTCGGTGGCGCTGAACCGCGTCGTCGGGAGTGACCCCTCCAGCATCTTCGGCAGCCTGAGCGCCAATGGCCAGATATTCCTGGTGAACCCCAACGGCGTCTTCTTCGGTCGCGGCGCGGTACTCGATACCGCCGGCCTGGTGGCAACGACCCTGGATATCCGCAACGACGATTTTCTCGCCGGCCGCTATACCTTCTCCCGAGCGGCCAATGCCCAGGACGGCGCCAGCATCATCAACGAGGGCCTGCTGCGAGCCCGCGACGGCGGCTATGTTCTGCTGGCCGGCGACCGGGCTGAAAACCGCGCCGGCGGCGTCATCGAGGCTCGCCTCGGCACCGTCGCCCTGGCGGCCGGGGGCCGCCTGACCCTCGACATCCAGGGCGACAAGCTGGTCAATTTCACCGTCGATGAAACCACCGCCAATCGCCTCGGCGGTGTCTCCAACCTGGGCCAGATCGCCGCCGATGGCGGTCGCGTCGTGATGAGCGCGCGGGTGGCGCGGGAGGCTGTCAGTGCCGTGGTCAATGCCGGAGGCAGCATCCGCGCCGCCGGCATTGAGGAAAAGGACGGGGAAATCCTGCTCACCGGCGGCGAGGGCGAGGTCCGGGTCAGCGGCAATCTCGACGTCACGGGACAATGGGGCGGCCGTATCCAGGTCAGCGGCGAACGTGTCGGCCTCCTCGCTGGCGCAACCCTCGACGCCTCGGGCCGCAAAGGCGGCGGTACGGTTCTGGTCGGCGGCGATGCCCACGGCTCCAATGCCGCCGTACCCAACGCCAAGCTCACCACCGTCGCCGTCGGCGCCAGCCTGAAAGCCGATGCTCTGGATACCGGTAATGGCGGCAAGGTGGTGGTCTGGTCCGACGACACCACGCGCTTTGTAGGACAGATCAGCGCACGGGGTGGCGCCAACGGAGGCAACGGCGGCTTTGTCGAAGTCTCCGGCAAGCGCAACCTGGGTTTTGATGGCAATGTCGATACGTCTGCCCCACGCGGCAAGTCAGGTACCTTGTTGCTCGACCCGGCAACAATCACGATCACGGATGGCGCAAGCGGCACCGGTGCCGAAGACACACAAGTCGATGCCGATCAACCCACTGCCGGCAATCCCGTCGGCGAAGTTGTTGCCACCGATGGCGGAGCAGTCGGCTTCACCATCAGCCGAGGCAAGCTCGAATCCCTCAACGCCACCACCAACATTGTCCTCGAAGCCACAGGCCAGATCACCATCAACGACATGGCCAGCAACCTCATCAACCTCCAGACCGGCGCCGGCAATAGCTTCACGTTGAAATCCACCGCGACGGGTGGCATCACGTTCCTCGACTCAAACGACGAGATACGTACCAACGGCGGCGCCATCAATCTGCTTGCGCTGGGCGGAGGCGGCGCGTCCGGCACTATCACCAACCTAGGGAAACTTACCTCCAACGGAGGCGCCATCGCTGTCTACTCCGGCACCGATGGCCTGATCGTCGGCAAGGCAATCAACGCCGGCACCGGTACTGTGAGTCTGCAAGCCGACGAATTGACCGGTGGTACCCAGACGCTGGCCATCAACGCGGCGGTCACGGGAGGAACGGTCAAGTTAGATGCCGCTGACGGCATCACTCAGGGCGCCGGCGGCGCCATCATCGCCAACAACTTGGTGGTCCGCTATGCCGCCGGACCCAACCCCGACAGCGTGGACTTGTCACAAGCCAATCAGGTGGATCGCATCTCTGCCGCTGTGACCGGGTCCGGCACCGGCGCCACCAATGCCTTCAGCTTCCGCAACGCCGCTGGAACAGCACTGCAAGTCACCACCATTGACGGCCTCACCGGCATTGACAGCAAGGGCGGCGCCATCAGCCTCGCCGCCGACAGCCTGGATATCGCGCAGCAACTCAAGGCAGACGGCGATGCCAACGGCTCGGTGCATCTCGCCACCAGCGCCGCAAACCGTGACATTCGGCTGGGCAGCGAAAATGGTAGCGCCGCGCTGATCCTGACCCAGACCGAACTCGACAGGATCAAGACCGGCGCCTCCGGCCTGCTGCGCATAGGCACCACCGCCAACACCGGCAATATCACCCTGGCCTCGAACATCGTTTCCAGCGCCACCACCTGGTCCAGTCTTTCTCTGAAGACCGGCGGCACCGTGACCCAAAGCGCCGGCGCTCTCACCGTGGCTAAGCTGGCGGTGGAAGCCTTGGGGGCAGGCGCCATGAGTCTGACCAACAACTCCACGGCAGCAGGCACCGTTGCCCTGAAATCGAATGGCGCCCTGACCTACAGCTACGGCAGCGGCGCCCTCGCCGACCTCACCATTGGCACCGTGGACGGTCTTTCCGGCATCGCCTCCCAGAACGGCAATATTTCCCTCACCTCCGCCCACGGTCTCAACCTGACCCAGGACGTGAATGCCGGCACCGGCACCATCGCCCTGTCGGCCACCGGCGTCAATCAATCCGCCGGCGCCCTGACCGCCACCGGTCTCAAGCTCAGCGGCAGCGGCAGCTTCAATCTCGATCAGGCAACCAACTCCGTCGGTACCGTAGCCGCCAACGTCAGCGGCGGCGTCAGCCTGACAAATACCGGCCTGCTCACCGTCGGTTCGGTGGGCGGCACCAATGGCGTCACCACCGGCGGTGCCTCCGTAACCCTGACCGCCGATCGCATGGCGATTACCCAAGACATCACCACGGCGGGTGGCGGCATCACTCTCAAACCCCTGACAGCGGCCCAGAAAATCAACCTCGGCGCCGCCACCGACGGCAATGCCGACACTCTCGAACTCTCTACCAGTGAAATCGCCCGCCTCAAGTCCAGCGCCGGTGGGCTCACCTTCGGCAACACGGCAATCAATGGTCAAATCACCGTATCCGCTCCCATCAGCGTCACCAGCCCCTTAAGTCTGGAGAATGGAACCGGCGGCATCCAGATCAACAGTACCCTCGCCACCAGCGCCGGCGGCGGCATCACCCTGAACAGCGGTGGAGCCATCAGCGATAACGCCGGCGTCACTGGAATTTCCGCCTCCACCCTGAATGCTACCGCCGTGGGCGGCATTTCCCTCTCCGGAACGGGAAATGCGGTGTCCACCCTGTATCTCGCCAATACCGTTAGCGGTGACATCACCGTCACCAACAACAAGGCCGCCCTGGCCCTCAACAGCGTTTCACAAGCCGGCGGCGGCGCCGTATCGGTCAGCAACACTGGCACCCTGGCCATCAACGCGGCTCCCATCAGTACCGATGGCGGCGACCTGAGCCTGTCCTCCGGCGGCGCCATGACCCTGCTCCAGGACCTTTCGGCGCCGGGGGCGACGATCTCCCTGCATGCCGCCAGCGGCGGTGTCACCCAAACCGCCGGCGTCGTCACTGCCTCGGCCCTCAAGCTGACCGGGGTCGGCGTCTTCAACCTGGCGAACTACAAGACTTCGGTGGCAGGGGCGACCACCACCTACCTCTACAACAACGTGGCCACCCTGGCCGCCGACATTACCGGCGCCCTCACCTATTGGGACAAGGATGCCCTGACGGTGGGCTCGGTAGGAGGGGTAAACGGCATCGCTACCCACGGCGGCGCCCTCTCCCTCACCACGGGCGGCACGAATACCACGGGGGGCGGCCCCACCACCTACAACGCTGGAAACCTGACGCTGGCCCAGAGCATGAATTCCGGCGCCGGCACCATGACGCTCAAGGCCGACAGCACCGGCGCCCTAAGCCAGACCGGCGGCAGCCTTAGCGCCGGCGCCCTGACAGTGACCAGCGGCGGCGCGGCGACCCTGAATCAAGCCGGCAACGATGTCAGTTCGGTATCCATCAGCGCCAGCGGCGCCGTGGCGTTCCAGGACGCCAATACCGTCACCGTGGGTGGTACCGGCATCAGCAGCGGCAATGCCAATATCGACATCTCCACGGGTGGGCTGCTGACCCTCGCCAAAGAGATCAACGCCGGCACCGGTACCGTCACCATTGCCAGCGGCGGCGGCATCGTCCAGTCCGGCGGCGGCGTGGTGGGCAATGCCCTGCGCCTGAGCGGGACCGGGAACTTCATTCTCAACCAGGTCTCCACCGACCCGTCCAGCGGCGGCAGCAACAACGTCGTCACCCTGGCGGCCGATGTCACCGGCACCCTGAATTACCTCGATGCCAACGCCCTCGCCATCGGCACCGTGGGAGGCATCAGCGGCGTCACCAGCAGCGGCGGCGGCGACATCGACGTGCGCACCCACAGCGGCAGCCTCACAGTCAGCCAGGAGGTCGCCAGTGCCGGGGCCGGCGCGGGACGCGGCGATGTATCACTGATCGCTGGCGGCAGCGGCTCTCACCTAGCGGTTAACCACAACGTCCGTGGCGACCAGGTGCGGCTTAACAGCGAAGGCACCATGTCCCAAAGTGCCCCGGGATGCGGCGCACCGCCCTGCCCAGCTGTCACCAGCTATGTGGAAGCTCAGAACCTCTATCTAGGTTCCCAGAACAACCCGGATACGGCGATCTGGAACCGCAGCGCCGCCCCCTTGGCCGAGATCGTGCGCTACTTCACCGGCGACACAACGCTCAGCGAAAACCTGAACGCTAGCAAACTCATCATCTGGGGCGTCGATGGCGCCTCCAGCTTCAGACTCGGCGCCGGTTTTGGAATCACATCCAGCAGTTTGCTGCTTGGCGGCAAGGGCAGCTTCTATCTCGATAACGCAGGAAATGACATTACCACCCTGGCCGTAGCCCGCCCCTGGGGCAGCAACAGCGGCTATAACGTGCGCTACGCCGACGCCGATACCTTTACCCTCGGCACCGTAACCTGGAATGCCCTGTTGTCCAGCAGTTCTTCTGTCGGCACCTGGACCTGGGGCGGCAACAAGACGTTCAGTGGCGTGAACAACAATGGCATGTGGGGAAGCGCCTGGTGGGAATTCGGCGGTACCGGCGGCGAAGTCAAACTCACGGCCGGCGGCGCAGGCACTATTGTTCTCGCCAAGAGCATCGCTACCGGCGGCCAGGTGCTGCTCAACTCCCCCGGCGGTTTGACAGAGGCCGCCGGCGCCACCATCAGCGGCAGCAATCTCAAGGTCGTCGCCAACGGCGCGGTGAATCTTGGCAACACCAACAGCGTCACCGGCTTCGCCGCCCAGGTCACCAACGCCTCCAACGTCACCCTGGTGACCTCCCAAGACCTCAGCATCGGTACGGTGGACGGCATTTCCGGCGTCACCCTGACCAACAATGGCGAAGCAACGGTCGATATCCGCAGCACCGCCGGCGCCATCAGCGTCAGCCAGCCGATTTCGGTGGTCACCAACGGCGGCGCCGCCAACAATACTGCCCCGGCCCACATCAAGCTGCGTTCCTACCGTAACCTCAATATCGCCAGCAGCCTGACGGCTCGCGGCGGCACGGCAGGCACCGGGGTGGGGGCCGAGGTGGTACTGCGCGCCGACCGGGGCGGCGTCTTCCACACCGGCGGCAGCATCAATGCCTACGACGACGGGCCGGTGACCGCTGCGGCCCAGGCGCCCCACCAGGGCAAGATCACGGTGCGCGCCGGGGCGGACTATCTCGATGCCGGCAGTGACATCTGGAATTGCGCCTGGAACTTCAGCGATTGCGGCAAGGTCACCCTGTCCACCCTCGCCGCCAGTTCCACCAACGGCAGCGCCATCATCGACGTCTTTGCACCCAACGGCCTCACCGGCAACGGCACTATTACCGCCACCGGCCAGACCGCGCCGCGTATCCGTCTCACCGGCGACATCCAGAACTCCAGCGACAGCCTGGTCTCCTCGCGCAACATCGTGCTCAATGGCGCCGTGACCGTGCAGCAAACCAGCGCCACCGACGCCAACAAGAAGCTCGACAGTGAAACCGCCGGCCTGCTCATTTCCGGCTACGACATCACAACCTGGGCTCCCCTCGCCTCCAACAGCGAATACGGCGTCTCCATCTCGGCCCAGCGCCACATCAGCCTCGCCGGCAATCTTTCCACCACCGCCAACGACGGCGTCAGTCTGTCCACCGGCAATTCCAACGGAACGGTGCAAACCCTGTTTGGCGCCCGCATCACGGCGAAGCAACTCGGTCTCACTGGCGACCGGGACAAGGGCATCTTCAACCTCGCCACCGACATCGGCACCTTGCAGGTGCTGGGCGCCAAGGCCCTCACCGTCGACAACAGCGTCCATACCGGCATGCTGCTGGCGACAGTGGTCGGGCGCGTTTCTGAAGCCACCACCGACCCCAGTTCCGGCACCACGGTGCCGGCAGTGGACAAACCCGTGGGAGCAATTTCCATCACCACCGGCGGCGACCTGACGATTTTCTCTCTCAACAACCAGTCTACCCAGTCCTACAACCTCGACGGCAGCACCAACTGGTCGTTCTTCGGCGTTCCGGCGGACCCGAGGCCCCTGACCCTGATCGCCAACAACATCATCGAGACCCCTGGAGCCTTCACCCTCGACGCCAACACCCACGTCACCCTGCGCCCCTACGATGCCTCGCGACCCATCGTCGTCAAGAAGTTGCCGGGAGCATCCACTGACCCCAACACCACCTATTACTACGGCGGAGTCATGGGCCTGCTCAACCAGTTCAATCCCGATGTCTGGCTCACCATTGGCGGCCCCGGCTACAACGGCACCATCACCGTCGGCAACAAAGTGGCGGGCAACTGGCCCGACAGCGAGCAATTCAGCCTGGCCCGCATGTCGGTGACCTTCCAGACCACCGGCCGGGTGTACAACATGTTTGCGGCGGATACCGACCTGCCGACCATGTGGAACCTGCTCACCTCGCCCGGCACCCCAATCCCCCCCATCAATTGCGCCATTGGTCAGGCCTGCCTCGCCAAAATCAGCTCCAACGAGATCATCATCAAGGACAGCTACTCCGGTAGCCGTTACGTGCGTATCGCCGGCCAGGGTGATGGCAGCGGCGGCTTCACCCCACCCACCAGCGGTGGCGGTTCCAGCGGCAGCGGTGATGGCAGCGGCGGCGGCAGTTCCTCCAGCAGTTCCAGCGGTTCCGACTCCACCTCCAGCACCGAACCCGAAGGCGAACCCGGCGGCGGCGGCAGCAGCGGCAGCCCCGGCGACGCCACCACCACCGTCGTGGTGACGACGACGCCGGACAGCGGCGATACCACCATCGCCGACGCTACCGACCCCACCACCAGCACCACGCCTTCCGATCCCCTCGGCCCCACCGACCTGGCGCCGGATGGCGGCTCCGGCAGCACCGGCAGCAGCCTCGCCGGCGTGGACAGCAAGACCGGCGGCGAGAGCACCGACACCACCACCGATACCACCGGCACCACCCTGGCCGGTGACCCGGACACCACGCCACCCGGCCCTGGAACTACCGGCGGGGAAACCGGCACACCCGGCGACACGGGCACAGTGGACACCACCACCCTGGTCAGCGACGACACCGGCACGGGCACCACCGGCACCACCCTCGCCGGCGATCCCGGCGGCACGACACCGGGCACCGGTACCCCGGGCGATGGTAGCGACACCACCACCACGGCGGGAACCTCGGGGACCGGCGGCGGCGATCCCGGAACCCTGGCGGGGGACGATGGATCAACAAGCTCCACCGGCACCACCCTCGCCGGCGATTCCGGCTCCTCCACCAGCGGCTCCGCTCTCTCCGGCGACGGCAGCACATCCATGGCGGATGCCGGTGGACCTGGCGGCACAACGGGCGGCGATAGCTTCTCCGGCAGCGGCAGTTCCGACGGTACCGGTACGACGCTGGCCGGTGATCCCGGTTCCGCCACCACGGGGTCCGGCCTCGCTGGCGATGGCACAGGCGCAAGCGGTGATGGCAGCGGCAGCACTCTGGCTGGCGGCGCCGGCACCGACGGCAGCGGCACCACCCTCGCCGGCGACACGAGCGGATCCACCTCCGGCGCTGGCGTCGGGGGAGACGGCAGCGGCAGTTCGCTGGCCGGCGATACCGGCAGTTCCGGTGCCGGCACTACCCTGGCCGGTGATGGATCAGGCGGTGCGTCCGACGGCGGTGCGTCTGGCAGCGGTACGTCCCTGGCCGGCGACAGTTCTGGCGCTTCCACCGGCACGGGACTGGCGGGCGATGGCAGCGGCTCCACATCCCTGGCCGATGCCGGCGACTTCGCTGGCGGTGGCTCTACCTCGGGCGGCGGTACCGGAGACGGTGCAGGCTCGGCAGGCGCAGGCGACAGCGACTTGAGCGGCGCCGGCACGGGCGGCAGCGGCACCACACTCGCAGGAGATGCCTCCTCGTCCAGCGGCACCACGACGGGCGCCGGCGAAGACGGAAGCAGCGGTACAGGCACCGCTCTTGCAGGAGGTGGTTCAACATCAGGTGGAACCGGTGACGGTCGCAGCGGCGGTGGTTCCGGGTCAGGCGATGGCGACTCGCTCGCCTTCGGCGCCGATGCCAGCGGTGATGGCGACGGCACGTCCACGTCCGGTGGCAGTGCCACCGCATCCTCGGGAACGGCCTTCGCAGGCGCCGATACCTCAGGCGACGGTGGTGAAGAGGGAGATGACAGGAATCTTACCGGCGGCACAGGCACCGTGCTGGCCGGCGGCGCCGACGGCAACACTGCTGCGGATACTGCCAGCACAAGCAGTGAAGGGGCGAACAGTAGCGGAGATAGCACCGGCCGAAGTGATAAAAAGGAAGGCGGTGGAGGCTCGGGCGGCTCCGAACTTCGCTTCGTTGGTGGCGGCGAAACCGACTCCCAGGCTGGCACACCGATCCGCATCGCGCAGGCCGATGGTGGAACTGCCGGCGCAGGAGCAATCCAGTCACCAGAATGTGCTGCCGACCGCAACCAGCAGGTTCATACTGTGTCAACCAACCCTGGCGGGGGACGCCCCCTGGTCTCGGTTCGCGGCAATGGCGTCAAGTTCTCCAGCCATAGCTGCGGTTCCGGTCCCGCCGGGGGACGTAGTCGTTAGTCATGATGGCGATGGCGATCGTCATAATGATGGCTGTAAAGTATAAAATCGCCGTGTCGGTTCGCTTCCGTGGAACCTGTTGTTCCTGGGGCGTCGTCCTTTCATTCAACCTAGGAGATTTCTCATGATCCAGTTCCATCGCAAATCCGCTCAACGCGGCCAGGGCATGACCGAGTACATCATCATCGTCGCCTTGATTGCCATTGCCGCCATCGGCGTGTATTCCTACTTCGGCCAGACCATCAAGGGTCAGACCGCTGGCATGGCAGCTGAAATGGCCGGCAAGTCCGCCTCCACGGGCCAGGGCGTTGCTGCCGGCGCCGCAGGCAAGGCTGAAACCAGTGCTGCCAAGACGTCCAATCTCGGCACCTACGGCAACGAGCAGAAGTAATCCTAAGCAAGGTCTAACCGTAGGCCAGATGTCATGAAGCCTCACTCCATCCTGACCACCCAGCCCTCGCGGCAGCGTGGTCAGGCCATGGTTTTTGTTTCCGTCACCACCATCGTGGTGCTGTTGGCCCTGCTCGTCATGTACAGCGTCGGCCAACTCACCAACCAACGCACCAAACTCCAGAATACCGCCGACGCTGTCGCCTACAGCGCCGCCCTGACCCAGGCGCGAGACCTCAACTTCTCCGCCTACATGAACCGCGCCATGATCGCCAACCAGGTGGCAGTGGCGCAGATCGTCAGCATCACCGGCTGGGCCCGGGGCTTCGACGATACCTACAACGGCAGTTTCTCCAGCATCGCTACCACCCTGGCCAACCTGTCCACCCTGAGCGCTCTGTGGACGGTGCCTGCCAACATCTACAAATCCGTCGGCAGCGGCCTCAAGAGCGTTTTTGATTCCGTCGGCCCGATTCTCGTCAAGGTTCTCGATGTCGTCATCGACGCCTTGCGCTTCGCCTCCCTCGGCTACCACTACGGTATGGTCGCCACCCTGCCCCAGACCATCGACGAAGTCCTCGACGCCAACGACCCCAATGCCTCCCTCTCCACCCTCGGCTATCTCGGCGCCGGCGTCGGCGTGGTGCAGCACCTGCTGTTTGCCAAGAGTTACGATCCGTCCGGCGGTACCGATGGTGACAACCGCTTTGCCAACGTCGTGGATGCCTCCAGCGACCTGTTCTACAAGAACCGCACCCTGCCCCTGACCTTCTGGCCGACGCCAATGCTGATCGACCCGATCCGGCTGTTCACGCCGGGCGTGGGGCCGCTCGTCATGTTCAATTTCCATAGCGGCGGTTCGGTGGCCCACACCGCCAGCGGCAACGCCAGCCAGAATCTGAAGTCCTACGGCAGCATCGACGCCTCGGGCACCTTCGTCATCTTCTGCATCACGATATCCATTTTTGGCATCCCGATTCCCATCCCCTTCCCGCTACCGCCCCTGCCGGCGGGTTCCGGCGCCGCCGCCGCCGGCAGCTATCCCAGCAACATCCTGATGCCCGGCAGCTACCTGACCCACCGCAACGAAGAAAATACCGGTACCGATTCGCGGGCAGCGGTGGATCACGGCGGCGCCTATATCAATCCCTACACCATGATTCCTTACTTCATCAAGGCGGGCCAGGGACCGGGAACCAACATGGATACCCGCGCCGGTCTGCGCCCCTACATGGAGGTCAAGGGCAACGCCACCAACACCACCAGCAATCAGGCCAACAAAAACGCCAGCAACAACAACCAGAACACCAAGGCCCCGGCCTTTTTCATCGAAGTGGAGCGGGCCTCGAATTCCGTCGCCACCTCCAACTCGGCTACCTTCCATATCGGCGGCGGCAGCGGCGGCCAACTCACGCTGGAGGATGAGGCGGTAGGTGGGAAGATCCGCGCCATGGCGAAAGCCGAGGCCTATTTCTATCGCCCCAAGGATATCTTCGCTCGCAGCGACGGCAAGACCGAATACGGCAGTCTCTATAGCCCCTACTGGCAGGCCCATCTGCTGCCCAACAACCTTCTCGAACAAGCGGGGTCGATCATCGCCCCCAACGTGCTGCCATGAGAGTCCGATTCCGCTCCCAGCACGGCCAGGCCATGACGGAGTTCGTCATTACCGCGGTGCTGTTCCTGATTCCGGTGTTTCTGCTCGTGCCCGTATTGGGCAAATACATCGACATGAAGGAGCAAGCCATCCAGGGCGCCCGCTATGTGGCCTGGGAACGCACGGTCTGGTACGGCGGCTCCAGTGCCAGCGTCGATTGGCCTGGCGCCTCGAAAACCGATGCCGAGCTGCGTAACGAGGTGCGGCGGCGGGTCTTCTCCGAAGGCGGCGGCATTGCCGCCAACGACAAGAGCGGCGGCACCTGGTCGGGTAGCGGCGTCAAGACGGCGTGGACCAACCGCAACGGCTCGGCCATGCTGGCGAATTACGATGCGGTGGGCCAAACCCTGAGCAATGAAGACACGCCGGGCATCGCCAACGATATTCTCAACCTGTTGGTCACCGTGGCCGATGCCATCGGGCCGTTCAATCTGGAAATGAAGGGGCTCCAGGTCGCCGAGGTTTCCGTCACGGCCCATACCCTGCCGATCAACATGTCCCTGCAAGGCGATGCGTCCAAGGCTTTCAATCCCGGCCCCCTGACCTTCTCCGACCGCAGTGCCGTGCTTTCCAACACCTGGTCCGCCAACGGCGCCGCCCACGTCAAGAGCCAGACCCAGGGCCTGACGCCCACCAGCATCTTCCAGAACCCAGTGGTCAAGACGATCTGGGACATCGCCCGCATCGCCTTTGGTGTCGTGGCGGCGCCGGAACTGCTGTTCCTCGAAATCGGCAAGGTGGAACCGGATGTGGTGCCCCCGGACCGGCTGGTGTCGCCATGAAGCAGCTCCTGACGATTTCCCTCCTGGCGCTATTCGGCCTGGTCGCTCCCGGCATCGAGGCCAAAGGCATCGGCTGCCGTGAGCTGTCTTATCCCGAGCGGGCGCAGGTCGTGATCGTTGCCGATAACATGATTTTCAACGGCGTCCCCATGGCGGCCTGGGAACTGCGCTGGAGCGAAACCCCGGAGAAGTTGCGCGCCTTCTACCGCTCCACCTGGGAAACACGGGGCAACAAGGTGACCGAGAACGCCATGGGCGAATGGAAGACCGTCGCCACCGCTGACGGCGACTGCTTCTACACCGTGCAGACCAAGCCGACCGCCACCGGCAGCTATGCGCTGATCGGCGTCACCAAGGCGCCGAGCAACGCCAACCCGCCGCCTCCCGGCAGCGGCTTCCCGACTCCATCAGGCAGCCGGGTGCTGAATGACCTGCGCCACAAGGACGGCATCCGCAATGCCCGCACCCTGCTGCTGGCCAATACCTTTTCCATGGAGGCCAATGCCTCCTTCTATCGCAACGCCATGGCCGACCACGGCTGGCAGCCGACCATGGATCGCCCGGTAGGCACTGAAAAAGGGCCGGCGCGCATTCTGATGTGGAAGCGCGGCGCCGAAGAAGCCAGCATGACCATCGGCAAAGGCGTCATCGGCTCATCGGTGGCGGTCAATATCGTCGACAAACCATAACAACTAGGGCTATCACCATGCTCAAACCCATCCCTCGCCTCAAACATGCGCTGCTGCCCCTGAAGCAACGGGGCCAGTCGTCGGCCGAATACATCATCGTCACCGCCTTCGGCATTCTCATCCTCATCGAGGGCGGCAACTCCGCGCCGGTGACCGAGGTGGCAACGGCGCTGAAGAATGCTTACAGGGGATTCGTCTACGCGATCTCCTATTCCACCACTCTGATGGCGCTCTAGGAGACATCATGGCTTTGCGTTTGCCCCGTCTGCGTATCAACAAACTCTGGCTGCTGCTCGGCGCCGCCCTGATCCTGGGTGTGGCGGCAGCCTTTCTCTCCGTGAATTACCTCAAGGGCCGCGAACAGCGCATGGCCGAGGAACTGGCGCGCAAGGCCAAGGGCGGGCCGACCATAGCCGTCGTGGTGCCAACGCGCGAACTGGCCTTGGGCGCCATGATCGACCAAAAAGTCGTGGCGGCGCGGGAAGTCGTCGCCGACCTGCTCTACGACGACGCCGTCACCGCCGATCAGTTCGAGAAGGTCTCGGGAAAGCGCCTGCTCAAGCCGGTCCTGCCGGGCCGCCCGCTGCGCTTTTCCGACGTGCAGGATGATCGCGCCAAGGACCTTTCCACGGCTCTGGAGCCGGGCCTGCGTGCCCTCACCTTCGACATCGACGAAACCAACTCCTTCGCCCAAATGCTGCGTCCAGGTAACTTTGTCGATCTCTACCTGATTGCCCAGGACCCCGGCGCCCCCTCCCCCGCCTCCCAGGAAGTGCGCGCCCTGCTGCCCAAGGTCAAGGTCATGGCCACCGGCCAGACGGTCCGGGGCAGTCCCGAGGCCGCACCTCCCGACCCCATGGCACAGCAGGGACGGCAGCAGAACGCCTACACCAACATCACCGTCGAAGTCACACCAGCCCAGGCCGCCCGTATCGCCCTCGCCCAGCAGGTAGGCAAAATCCGCGCCGTGCTGCGTAACCCCGAAGACGACAAGGCCAGCGGCTTTGCCAAGCTGGCCACGCCCTCCCTGTTCCGCGATGGCAACGAGCCCTCGGTGGAATACATCGTCGGCGGCAAGTCCGGCGGTACCGGTGCCACCGCTCCCATCAGCATCAACATGCCCAACCTCAGCATTCCCGGCATGTCGGCCTCCCCCGGTCAATCCTCGCCATTTGCCGGCCAACCCGCCGCCATCGGCGCCAGTGTTCCCTCCGTCCCCACTGGCGCCCGCTAACCGATACGCCGCTCGATGAAACAGGTAACCACCATGCCCATCATGTCCCGCCTCCTCCTCTGCCTCATTTCCGCTGTCTGCCTTCTGGCACCTGCGGCCCATGCCCAGCAGGGCGCACCCGCCGCGGCCACCGACGCCAAGACGGCTGCCGCCACCGCGACAGCGCCTGCCGCCAGCCCCGCCCCAGGCCCCCAGTCGGTAGTGCAGCAAGTGACCCCCGCTCCGGCCAGAGCCGCCGCCCGCCCGACGCGAATGGCGGCCAAGCCCGTCAAGGCCGAAACGGTACCCATGAGCGCCGAAATCACGCCGGTGACGATGTACGTGGGCGAAGTCAAGACGCTGCCGGTGGTGGGCGTCACCCGCGTCGCAGTCGGCAACGGCAAGCTCATCAGTTCCACGGTGCTGGATACGGAAGTGCTGCTACTGGCCGAAGCGCCGGGCGACAGCAGCCTCTACCTGTGGTTGAAAAACGGCAGCGTTCTGCGCTACAAGCTGACGGTTCATGCCAGCGATACCGAACAGAGCATGATTAACGTGAAGTCCATGCTCTCCGGCATTCCGAATGTCAGCATCGAGCGCGTCGGCGACACGGTGGTGGTAAACGGCACCGCCAGCAAGCAGAACCTGGCCCGCATCGAAGCGGCGACCAAGACTCAGCAGCGGGTGCTCAACCTGGTGCGCGAAGAAGACGTCACCATGAAGAAGATGGTCTTCATGAAGGTGCAGATCATGGAGTTCAAGAAGTCGGCGATGGAAAACATCGGCATCGACTGGAGCACCACCGCCGTCGGCCCCTCCCTGGCCTTCACCGCCGACCTCATCAACAACAAGCAGTTCCGCTACTCCCCCGACACCCTTCCCGCCACCTTCCAGGTCGGCAAGGGCGCGGCCCAGCCCCTCAACATTCCTTCCCAAGCCGGCCGCATGTACTTCGGCATCGCCTCCGCCATCACCTCCAGCCTCAATCTGGCGGTTAACAACGGCGACGCCTGGGTGCTGGCGTCCCCGGAGCTTTCCACCCGCTCCGGCGGCGAAGCCAAGTTCCTCGCCGGCGGCCAGATCCCCATCGTCACCGCCGGCGCCCTCGGCTCCACCACCGTGACCTACAAGGATTACGGCATCAAGCTCAATATCAAGCCGGTGGCCGACGACCAGAGCAACATCTCCGCCAGCATCACCACCGAAGTCTCCGACATCGACCCCAGCTTCCAGGCCGTGCAGGGCAATCCTGGCTTCCTGATGCGTTCCACGGAATCAGAGATCAACGTCAAGAGCGGCCAGACCATCGTCATCTCTGGCCTGGTGGATCAGCGCAGCAGCGCCTCGGTGAACAAGTTCCCCTTCCTCGGCGATGTTCCGGTGCTTGGCGCCCTATTCAAGTCCGAGGCCTTCCGCAACAACCGCTCCGATCTGGTAATTTTCGTCACGCCGATGATTCATGACCCCGCCTCCACCTCCAATCAGCAGCGGGTGGAGAAGGCCAAGGACATGCGCGAACGCTTCGAGAATTTCCTCGGCAAAAAAGGCATCGTGGACTGACATGAAAGTCCAGATCATCGACAGCAAGGGCCAGCGCAGCGAGATGCACGTCGCTGCCGACACGGCCACCATCGGTCGCGGCGACGACAACGCGATCATTCTCAAGGGCTGGACCGTGGGCAAGCGCCAGGCGTCGATCGAGTCCCGCTCCAACGGGCTTTATCTGGTGGACCACGGCGGCATTTCCGCCACCGAGATCAATGGCAAAGCCATGGAGGGGGAATACGGCCCCCTGACGCCCGATGACGAAATCGGCATCGCCGGTTACGCCCTGCGTGTGCTTTCGCCCAATGGCGAGGATGCGACTGCCGCCCCCGCACCGGCCGCCGCATCAGTTGCCGCGGCGGTAACGGCCAAGCCGGCGCCAAAGCCGGATACGTTCATGATGACGCAGCAGCTCCAGGCCACGGTGGTGCCAACGGCCGCCCCGCGCACCATTCCCCCGCCGCCGCCAGCGCCGCCAGGAACGGTTCCGGCTCCAGCCTTCGTCAAACCGCCCGCTGCCGAAACGGCCGCGCCCATTCAGGCTCCTCAGCAAGCACAGCCGGCCCCGACAGTGACGCCGTCGCCTGCCGCGCCCGCACCGACTCCGGAACCGGCCGCTCCCCATTTGAGCGACAGCGAACGCGAAAAGATCGCCGAGGCCCGCAATCTGGTACAGAAAAAGCTGCTCCAGACCATGGACCTGCGTCGTGTCGACGTCAGCCGCATGAACGAGGATGAGCTGCGCACCACCACAGCAGCTCTCATCAACGAAATCATCGCCACCGAACCGGGCCTGCCGGCCGGTGTGGACAAGGCCCGCGTCGCCAAGGCGGTACTCGACGAAGCGGTCGGCCTCGGTCCCCTCGAAGACCTGCTCGCCGATCCGAAAATCTCGGAAATCATGGTCAACCGCTTTGACCAGATTTACATCGAAAAAGCCGGCAAGCTGACCCTCTCCGACATCACCTTCTCCAGCGAGAAGGCCGTGGTTTCGGCCATTGAGCGTATCGTCGCCCCTCTGGGCCGGCGCATCGACGAGTCATCCCCCATGGTGGATGCCCGCCTCAAGGACGGCTCCCGGGTCAACGCAGTGATCCCCCCCCTGGCCCTCAAGGGCGCCAACATCACCATTCGCAAGTTCTCCAAGAGCAAGCTCCAGGACACCGACCTCATCAAGTTCGGCTCGGTGACCAAGGAGATCATGGAGTTCATGCACCAGGCCGTGCACCACGCCGCCAACATCGTAATTTCCGGCGGCACCGGCTCGGGCAAGACCACCCTGCTCAACGTGCTCTCCAACTACATTCCCGAGGACGACCGCATCATCACCGTCGAGGATGCGGCGGAACTCCAGCTTGGTCAGCCCCACGTCGTCTCCCTGGAATCGCGGCCGCCCAACGTCGAAGGCAAAGGCGCCGTGACCATCCGTGACCTGGTGAAGAACTGCTTGCGCATGCGCCCCGACCGCATCGTCGTCGGCGAATGTCGCGGCGGCGAGGCCCTCGACATGCTGCAAGCCATGAACACCGGCCACGACGGCTCCATGACCACCGCCCACGCCAATACGCCGCGCGACTGTATCGCCCGTCTGGAAGTGATGACCCTGATGTCCGGCCTCGACCTGCCGATTCGCGCCATCCGCGAGCAGATATCCTCGGCGGTGCATATCATCATCCAGCAGAGCCGCTTCCCCGACGGTTCACGCCGCGTCACCCACGTCACCGAACTGGTCGGCATGGAAGGCGACATGATCCAGCTCCAGGACATCTTCCTGTTCAAGATGGAAGGCTACGGGCCAGACGGCAAGATTCGCGGCAAGTTCATCGCCACCGGCGCCATTCCCGAGCTTTACCAGAGCCTTCAGGAGCGCGGCATCTCGGTGGACCTCTCCATCTTCCAGAAGGACCGCGTACTGTGAACGATCTCAGCCTCGTCGTCGGCGTGGTGGCTATGGCCGCCATTTTCATCGGCTGGACGCTGTGGGAAATGCTCGCCACCTTTCTGCGCCGCCAGCGCGAGACCATCCGCAACGAAGCCGCCACCAACCTGGAAGACATGTTCATTTTCATCGACCCGCAGAACATGTTCTACTGGAACGTCGCCGCCCTGTTCGTGGTACCGCCGGTGCTCTGGCTGATTTTCGGCAACCCGGTGGTGGCCCTGGCCGCCGCCATCGGCTTCATCATCCTGCCGAAGTGGCTGGTCGGATATCTCAAGCGGCGCCGCTTCGACCAGTTTGAGAAGCAGCTACCGGACGCCATGCTGATGGTTTCGGGCAGCCTGCGCGCCGGCGCCGGCCTCAATATCGCCCTCGAATCCATGGTCTCCGAATCGAAGCCGCCGGTGAGCCAGGAGTTCGACCTGCTGATCCGCGAAATGCGCGTCGGCGTTGACTTCGACACCGCTCTCAAGCACATGGAGGCGCGCCTGCCGATTCAGGATTTCGTCATGGTGGTCTCCGCCATGCGCATCGCCCGCGAGGTAGGCGGCAACCTGGCCGACATTCTCGAATCCATCGCCGACACCCTGCGCAAGAAGCACGTCATGGAAGGCAAGATCAAGAGCCTCACGGCCCAAGGCAAGATTCAGGGCATCGTCATGACCGGCCTGCCCCTGTTCCTGATGCTGGCCCTGTACAAAATGGAACCCGCCGCCATGGCGCCCCTGTTCAACACCATGATGGGTTGGGCGGTACTGGCCGTGATCGCCGTGATGGAGTTCCTCGGCTATTTCTTCATCCGCAAAATCGTCACCATCGACGTCTGACCATGGACCAGTTCATCCCCCTCCTGATTGGACTCATGGCCGGTGCGGCCATCCTGCTGGCCATCTATTCCGTCGGCCGTCTCAAAACCGAGGTACCGGGCGAAGACCGGGAATACATGGACCCGCTGCCGCCGCTGCTGCGCCTAGCCTGGCCACTGGTTCGCTTCCTCGAATTCCACGTCTGCGCCTTTTTGCCCACATCGGCGCTGGAACGCACCCACGAGCGTCTGCAACGCACGGGAGTCGGCTACCTGATGACGGCGGAACAGTTCTTCGCCCTGCGCATCCTCTCGGTGGTCGGCATTTTCCTCGCCACCTACCTCTGCCTGCGCCTGCTGGAGAGCGACTCCAGCGACATGTTGTTCGGCGCCATCGTGCTCGGCTTCTTCATGCCGCGCATCTGGCTCAACGACGTCCAGCAGCGGCGCTACAAAGCCGTGCAGCGCACTCTGCCGGTTTATCTCGATTTCGTCACCATGGCGGTGGAAGCCGGCCTCAACCTCACCGGCGCCATCAACCAGACCATGGAAAAGGGCCCCGCCGGCCCCCTGCGCCATGAATTCTTTCTCGTCGTACGCGACCTGCGCTCCGGCCTATCCCGCGCCGATGCCCTGCGGCGCATGGAGGCGCGTCTGCGCATGCCGGAAATCACCAGCTTCGTCGGCACCGTGATCCAGGCTGAACGCATGGGCGCCCGTCTCGGCTCCGCCCTGCGCGCCCAGGCGGAGCAGCGGCGCACCGAACGCTTTCAGCGCGCCGAAAAGCTGGCCATGGAGGCGCCGGTGAAGCTCATCGGCCCCCTGATGATGTTCATTTTCCCCGTCACCTTCATCGTCATCGGCTTCCCGATCGCGATGAAATTCCTCAACTCGGGCATCCTGTGAAACTCGGCGCCCTCTATGTCGGCAACCACTGCGTCCTGCCCCGGGTATGGCGGGCCGAGAACGTCTGGGAGCGGGCACGGGGGCTACTCGGCCGTCCGGTCCTGAAACCCGGCGAAGGATTCTGGATCGAACCCTGTGCCTCGGTACACACCATCGGTATGGGCTACAGCCTCGATCTGGCGTTCATCGACGCCACCGGCTGCGTTGCCAAACTGGCCCATGACGTAAAGCCCCTGCGCATGTCCAGCCAGTTCGGCGCCCGGGCGACGCTGGAAACCGCCGCCGGCGAACTCACTGCCAGCATTCTGCGCACTGGCAGCCGGGTGGAATGGCGCGAAACCACCCTCTCGACAAAGGAGCGGGCGGCATGAGGTACGCGTCCGCCCTCCTCCTGCTTCTGGCCGCTCTTGCCCTCGGCGGTTGCACCGCCGCCGTCAGCACCGCCATCAAGGCCATCGACAATGACCCGGATCTGGTCACCATCAACCGCGAGGCAGAACTCGCCTACGAGAGCGGCGAGGCGGCGAAGGCCGAGGCCCTCTACAAGAGCCTGGCGCGCCGCGTCCCCAACGACGCCGAAATCTGGCTGCGTCTGGGTAATCTGTATGCCCGTAACAACCGCCCCGACGAGGCGGCCAACGCCTATCAGCGGGCACTGATGATTAACAACGCCGAATCCCGCGCCTGGCACAACCTGTCGGTGGTTCGCCTGCGCCAAGCCTGGGCGGCCCTGCTCCAGGCCCAGGCCAATACCGGCGCCAAGGATGCCCTGGCGCCCCAGGTCGATGCGGCGCTGGAACACCTGTCCAAACTTCCTGCCCTCGAAGCCGAACCGCGCCGTGCAGGCCCGGTGGGCGATGCCACCCGGTATTGAAATGAAGCCACGCAGCCATCTTGCCCGCCGCCTGCCCCGGAGGAACCGGGGCCGGGGTCAGGCCATGACGGAATACATCATCATCCTGCCGGTGCTGTTGATGCTGGTGCTCGGCGCCGTTCAATTCGCCCTGCTCTATCAGATCAAGAGTACCCTTAATTACGCGGTATTCGTCGGCGCCCGCCAGGGCGCCCTCAAGAACGGCAAGACCAACTCGATCAAGGATGGCATCGCCGCCGGCATGACACCCCTGTACACCTTCGAGCCGGACATGGGTTCCATGCTCAAGGGCCGCGCCATCGCCATGATCGAGGTGTTCAATCCCCTCACCACCAAACTCGAGGTGCTCAGCCCCACTGACAAGGCGGTGGAGGATTTCGGCATCGACGATCCGGAAAGCACCGCCACCACGAAACCCAAGATCATTCCGAATGACAACCTGACCTACCGGAGTACCGACCCGGGCGCTAAGTCGGGCATCAACATTCAGGACGCCAACCTGCTAAAGATTCGCGTCACCTATTGCGCCAAGCTGGTGGTTCCCCTGGCCAATGTCACCATCTACTCCATCGTGAACGGCATCGAGGGCGTGAAGAACCTGGCCAACGAGTGGTATGCCGAGTCCCCCAATACCGCAACAACTCCCAACGACTGCTCCCAGCTGAAGGATCGCTTCGGCGGCAAGGTGGATTCCGTCAGCGAGGCGGCAGGCTCGATCGGCATTGACCTAAGTTTCGTCAGTTCGGCCTTGACCTCGGTTTCCGACGCCCTGGCCGGACTCACCGTGCCCGGCCTCGACTGGGGCCTCGGCGGCTACCGCATTCCGGTGACGGCGGAAGCCGTGGTACGCATGCAAAGCCCTTACCGAAAGTGAACACGAAAGTATCGCGCTGGCCCGGCATACTGCTCGTGGCCTGGTCCCTGAATTGGTGTCATACCGCCCACGCTGCAGAACCATCCCAGATCAATCTGAAGGAAGGCTTGTGGCGCCTGTCGGTGGAAATGGAGATTCCCGGACGCGGCCCGGAAACCGGTCCCCTGACGCAGGATATCTGCCTGCGTCCGAGCGAAGTCACCAAGCTCGCGGTGCCGCCCAACTCGCCTTGCCAGATTCATGGCCTCGACATCAGCCACCGCCGCATGCGCTGGAAGATCAGCTGCGAACAAGGTCCCATGCGCTCGTCGGGTGAAGGCCTGATGGAATTCGGCGGCAAACAGCTTTCCAGCGCCCTGGTCATGCAGACCGCGCCGCCCTACGCCATGCGCATCAAGCAGTCGATTACCGGGCGCTATCTCGGCACCTGTCCCGCGTCTGTTCCCGCCGGCGGGACACCCCTCAAGCCCTATGGGAAATAGCTACTTCAGAATCCCCAGCAGGTTGTTGTAATCGTCGCGCCAGGCGGCAGTGCCAGGGGCCGACACTGCCGCCTTTCCGCGCCCTGCGATGCGCGGATCTGCCAGCAATGCCGCATCCTTACTGACCAGAATCCAGTCGGAACTGAACAGAAACAGGTTCGCACCCTCCGCACCGGCGTCCAGTTCGATACGCAGAGTGGAAAGCCCGCGCCCGTCGGCCAGCGCCCGGACCACCTGTCCGATGTCGAGGTAACGGTTGGTGGCGTGATACAGCAGGGAGCCGCCCGGTTTGAGATGGCGCAGATAGAGGTCGAGGGCTTCCTCGGTCAGCAGGTGGGCGGGAATCGAGTCACCGGAGAAGGCGTCGATCACCAGCAGATCAAAACCTTGAGCAGACTCATTTTCCAGCGTCAGGCGCGCGTCGCCCAACAGCGTATCGACGTGCCCCCGGCTGTCATTCAGATAATGAAAACTGTGCCGGGCAGCGCGAATCACGGCGGGATCAATTTCATAAAAGCGGATCAGGTCCCCGGGCCGTCCCCAGGCCGCCAGCGTCCCGACGCCGAGGCCGATGGCGCCGATCCGTAGCGGCCCCCGCTCCTGAAGCACCGACAAGACCAGCCCCAGCCCGCCCTCACCGGAGTAGTAGGTGCGCGGCTGACGCCGGGCCGCTTCGCTGACCATCCACTGGCCGCCATGAAGGATGGGACCGTGACGCAGGGTACGGATGTATTCCGGCGGGCCGTAATCCTTGATGCGGATCGCGCCGTAGAAATTGCGGCTCGCCACCACCACGCCCTGCCCGGTGGCGGCGTCGATCTGGCTGTAGCTGAACCAGCCCGCTGCGAGGGCCACATAGGTGAACACAGCGGGTACCCAGGCCTTGAGGCCTCTTGTCAGCCAGAGGGCAAGCAGGGCGCAGACGACCAAGGTGAAACCCAACTCGTAGTAGCCGCCGAACAGATAGGGCGCGCCGATGCCCACCGCCAGCCCGCCGAGAACACCGCCGGCGGAGAGGGAAAGATAGAAACTCGTCAGATGCTTGGGCGAGGGGCGCAGCCGCGCCAGTTCGCCGTGACAGAACATGCACAGCACAAACAGCCCAAGCAGGTAGATGGGCGCGACGAGCTTCAGTTTGAGGCTGTCCAGCAGCCATCCCATCAAGGGGATGAACAGCACCGCGAGGGCCAGGAACAGGGGCCGCCGATACCAGCCCTCGCTGTCAAAACACAGGATGAAGGTCAGCAGATATACCGAGAGCGGCAGTATCCAGAGGAATGGCACCGAGGCGACGTTTTGCGTCATGTGGTTGCTGACTGCCAGCAGCAGCGCCGAACCGGTGGCCGCCAGCGTCAGCCAGAGCAGGCGGCGCCCCCAGCCCGGCGGCGACTCGATGGCATCGGTCTCGGCTTCCGTCGGCGCCTCTGCCATACCCTGCCCCGCCGTGCGCCAGGCCACCGACGCGCACAAGGCGGCGAACAGGGCAAATCCGGCCGACCATGTCCAGGCCTGGACGCGGGTACTGACCCAGGGTTCGATCAGGAAGGGGTAGGCCAGCAAGGCCAGCAGGGAACCCAGGTTGGAGAGGGCAAACAAGCGCCAGGGAATCCGCCCCACGCCCCGGACATACCAGGCCTGGGCCAGGGGACCAGTGGCGGAAAGCAGGAAATACGGCAGCCCGACGGTGACCAGCAGCAGCGCCAGAATGCGCGGTATCGGCGCATCGTCGGCAAGCGGCTTCCAGCCCGGATCGGCCAGAACGGGGAGTACCAGCAGGCTGGCCGCCAGCAACAGGGAATGAACCAGGGCCTGGCGCCGGGGTTTGAGATAACGGGTGAGGCCGTGAGCGTAGGCATAGCCGCCCAGCAACAAGGCCTGAAAGAAAACCAGACAGGTGGTCCATACCCCGGCCGAACCGCCAAACCAGGGCAGAATTTGCTTGGCAATCAAGGGCTGTATCAGGAACAGCAGAAAAGCCGAGAGGAATACGGTGGCGGCAATCAGCAGACGCATGAGCGGGACGGCGACACAAGGCACGGAACAGGGACAAGAATGCTGCTCGAGCCGTACCGAAATATCCGGACAAACCAAGAACGCGCTTGCCACCCTTTTTCGTCATCCAGCCCGGGGCCATTATGCCGCCGGAAAGCGTGTGAGGGCGAAAAAAGGAAGCCCCCGACGGCCAAGGGAGGAGAAGCCGTGGGGGCAAGAGGTGAGTCCATCATTGACTCATAAAGTGAGAGTTGTCCCCGGCCCAAAGGTTCCGTTCTGTTACATCCACTTACCAATCCAGGCAGTTATGCTCCGACCGGCACTCCCACGGAAATGCCATATCTTTCAAGAACCCGGCTCACCTCGGCGGCGTGGCGCAGCTCGCGCACGTCCCGATACAGCCAGTCCGCCTCGGGGTAGTTGCGCTGCACCAGACCCAGCCACTGCTTGAGCCGTCCCGGTGACTGATGGGGCATCACCTTCTCCTGAACCCGGCCCCAGAACATGGCGATCAGCGCGGTCATGGTTTGCCAGTCGGCGGCCAAGGGCATTTCGCCGCCCTCCTTCAGCCGTCGCGCCAGGAGCGGATCGGCCACGGCGCCACGTCCGAGCATCACGTCGGCGCAGCCGGTGGCGTCCCGGATCGCCCGGTAGTCGGCGACATTCCACACCTCGCCATTGGCAATCAGGGGCAGACTCACGGTCTGGCGAATGCGCGCGATCCATTCCCAGCGGGCCGGTGGCCGATAGCCGTCATCGCGGGTACGGGCATGGACCACCAGTTCGGTTACGCCACCCTCCTCCAGCGCCCGGGCGCAATCGAGAGCACGTTCGGTATCGCTGATGCCCAGCCGCATCTTCGCCGTGACGGCAATCGACGCCGGTACGGCCCGGCGCACGGCATGGGTAATCTGCCGCAACAACTCCGGCTCGTCGAGCAGCGCCGCGCCACCCCGGTTTCGATTCACCAAGGGGGTCGGACAGCCGAAATTCAGATCAATGCCGGCAGGCCTCAACTCGGCCAGACGGGCGGCATTTTCCGCCAGCAGCATGGGGTCAGAACCCAGCAGTTGTACCCGCACCGGCGTACCGGCGGCAGTTCGGGACGCATTCAGCAACTCCGGGCAGACACGGGTAAAGCTTGAATGCGGCAACAGGGTCGTAGTGACGCGAATGAACTCGGTGACGCAGCAGTCGTAGCCGCCGGTGCGAGTGAGAACGTCGCGCAGTACGTCGTCCAACAGCCCTTCCATGGGCGCTAATAGGATTCTGCTCACCGAAACAACCTGAAAACCGCCGCGTCAGCGACGTCGCCACACCAGCCAGCGCTCCTGTCCGGCAAACACCGGCAGCGAGTCGCTGACCGGCTGGTCTTCGAGAAGATCGAAAAACGGCCCCAGAAGCTCGTTCAGTTGCTGGCGCGAGATGGGAAATGGCGGGCCCTTGAGTTCATCACCGAAGTAGAAATAGCCGGCCAGAATACCCCCCGGCGCCAGCAAGCGCGCCATGCGCTCGCCGTAGCCGGCCCACAGCTTGCGCGGCAGGGCGCAGAGGAAGGCGCGCTCGTAGATCATCGAATAGGGCGGCTCGGCTTCGTGATTAAAGAAATCCTCGTGCAGCAAAGCGCCGCCCCAGTTGCCCAGATTACGGCGGGCCACCTCCAGGGCGTCGGCAGAAAAATCCAGGGCCACCACCGGCCAGCCATGGCGATCCAGAAAAGCCGCCTCGTGGGCGCTGCCGCAGCCTGGAATCAGCACCCGGTGTTCCGCCGGCGACCCCACCTTGATGGCCTGTTGATGAACGAAGCTCTGCAAGGCGGCAGGAACCCCTCCGGCATCCCAGGGCGTAGCGCCCTGCCGAAAGCGATGATCCCAGAAGTCCGGCAACTCCGGACGCTGGTGAGCGGGTTTATCAGAGGAGGAAATGGCGGACTCCGGCAAGGAATGGGCTACGGCGGTGAAAGCAACCCGCAAGGGCGGGATGGCAGCGTCTTTAACCCTTCTTGCCGAACCAGTCCACCAGCTTGATCCCCAGGAACAGGCCTCCGTAGGCGGCAACGAAGTGATACCACACCCAGTTTTCGGAAAAGAGTATGGTCATTGGTAGCCCCAGAACGCCAAGCAGCTGGATCAGGCCCGCCAGACCGGAGGTTCTGATGAACGACAGCAAACCCATGCCGAGACCGACCGCAATCCAGAGATAAGTATTCATAGGCGTTGAGTGAGGAAAGCGAAGAATAGGCGCAAGTATAGGGCCGCGGACAGAGAACGGGGCTCCCGGTCCATGCGGGTTTAACGCAGGATCTTGTCCACCTTGTTCAGGCGCAGCCGGTAGGCATCGGGCATGCCGGAACCGAGCAGGGGACGCAGGTAGAGGCGGAAGGCATCGGTGACATCGGTGCCACAGGGAGAAATAAACTCATCCTCCATGACGCGGGTCTTGCCGGCCACCGACTCAAGCGGCGCAAGCTGATAATCCACGGAGTAGAAGCCGGTGCGCCTGATGGTCACCGAACCGTCGCGGTCGCCCCACATGGCAAACTGCACCGCCTTCTCGCCGACCTCCCGGGCCTCGCGCTGATCGACGTCGGAAACACAGCCCATGAAGGAACGCTGGAGGTAGCCGAAGGTATCGCCGCGCACCCGCTTGATACCGAGCTTGCTGCGGATTTCCTCGCACAGCAGGTCGGCCAGGGCGCCGGTACCGGAAAGCTGGACATTGCCATGGGCGTCCTTCTCCACGTCCCTGGCCAACTGGGTGATGATGGGGGTGCCCTTTTCGTCATGAATACCCTCGGAGGCGGCAATCACGCAACGACCGTATTTCTCATAGGTGGATTTGACGTCGCCGATAAAGCGCTCGATGCTGAAAGTTCGCTCCGGAATGTAGATCAGGTGCGGGCCGTCGTCCGGGAACTTCTTGCCCAGCGCCGAAGCGGCGGTCAGGAAACCGGCATGACGCCCCATCACCACCGCCAGATAAACGCCGGGCAAGGCCGCGTTATCCAGGTTGGCGCCCATGAAGGCCTGGGCGACGAAGCGCGCCGCCGAGGGAAAGCCCGGCGTGTGATCGTTGCCCACCAGATCGTTGTCGATAGTCTTCGGAATATGGATGCAGCGCAGCGGATAGCCCGCCTTCTTCGCCTCTTCGCTGACGATGCGCACGGTGTCCGAGGAATCGTTACCGCCCACGTAGAAGAAGTAGCTGATGCCATGGGCCTTGAGGACGCGGAAGATTTCCTGGCAGTACTTGAGGTCGGGCTTGTCACGGGTGGAGCCCAGGGCCGAGGACGGCGTGTTGGCCACCATCTCGATGTTGTGACTGGTTTCCTGAGTGAGATCGAGAAACTCCTCGTCAACGATGCCGCGCACCCCGTGATAGGCGCCATACACCAGATCCACATTGCGGAACTTGCGCGCTTCAAGCACGACGCCGGCCATAGACTGATTGATGACGGCTGTAGGGCCGCCTCCCTGGGCGACCAGGACTTTTCCGGGCTGCATGGTATCCATCCTCCACGGGTTGATAGGGAAACACCATGTTAAACCTGAAAGGCTGAATTGCATCACGGGTAAAATTCCGCCCTCTCCGCAACCACGGCCGCTGGCCTCGCGCACCATGTCTCTTTGGCTCCGCTTCCAACTTGAAAACCACATCGCCTTCGGCACACTCGATGGCGACACCGTCACCGAATGGGAAGGCGAACTTTTCCATGCCCCCGTCGCCACGACGCGACGCTATCCCCTCGCCGGCCTGCACCTGCTGGCGCCCTGCCAGCCAACGAAAATGATCGGTCTGTGGAACAACTTTCACGAACGGGCCGTCAAGGAGAACCTGACGCCGCCCCAGCATCCCCTGTATTTCCTCAAGCCGGCCAACAGCTTTGCCGGTCCGGGCGAGGCCATTCCCCGCCCCCGCGGCTATGACGGGCAGGTGGTATTCGAGGGCGAACTGGGTATTGTCATCGGTCACCGCATCGCCCACGCCAGCGCTTCCGACGCCACTGCCGCCATCTTCGGCTACACCTGCGTCAACGACGTCACCGCCCGCGACCTGATGCGCCTCGACCCGGCCTTCGTGCAATGGACCCGGGCCAAGGGCTTCGACCGTTTTGGCGTCTTCGGCCCGGCCATCGCCACCAGTATCGACCCGGCCCAGCTGCGGGTCCGGGTCACTCTGGATGGCGAACTGAAGCAGGACTACCCGGTCAGCGACATGATTATTCCGCCCCATGAAATCGTCAGCCGTCTCTCCCAGGACATGACCCTGGAACCGGGCGACGTGATTGCCTGCGGCACCTCGGTGGGTGCCTGCGCCATGGCCAACGGCGTCACGGTGGAGGTCAGCATCGAGGGCATAGGCCGCCTCCGCAACGTGTTTGGCAGCTAAGGCCGCAAGCGCAGCGGCTTCATGCGCGTCGCCAGCTTGACGAGAATCTTGTAGACGTCGAGATCGAACTCGGGCCGCCGGGTTTCCAGCAGCGGCCATAGGTCTTCATCCTGACGCGCCACGCCAAGATAACGCCAGGCATCCAGCACATAGCGGTCGTCGCCTTCCCGGATAACTGCTGGTCCGGCAAACGGCCAAGCCTTAATCTTCAGCCGCGCCAGGGCCGCCATGAGGCGAGCAGAATGCACGGAGACTGGCTCCCGACCAACACAGGCACCGAGGCACTTCTTGACCTGATGACCGAAACACGGCGCTCCCGGCCGCAGCCTTTCTAGCCCCAACAGGCCCTGACATAGGCCATGTTCATCTGCGATGCCGAGCAGCGCCTTATTGGCCTCGCGGGGGCTCTTGAAGGGGCCGAAGCAGTCATCGGCGGCAGAAAAATTCACGTCTGCGGCATTGGTCAGTTGCGGCATCCAAGCCCCCTCTTCCGTCTCAACGAGCCGCCAGACGCAGACCTCCTGATTGCGCCGCAATTGCCGGTTATGAAGGGGCTGCAAGCTCTTTACCAGCATTGCCTCCCGCAACAAGGCGCCGATCTCGCCGCTGGTTTCAATCCAGTCGATACGGCGCACCTGCTGGGCCAGATTCATTTCCTTGGCCGTGACATGATCGGCAGAAAAATGCGCCAGCACACGGCTACGGATGTCCTTGCTCTTGCCGACGTAAAGGGGCAAGTCGTTGTCGCCATAGAACAGGTACACCCCCGGTGTGTCCGGCAACTCATCCACTATCGACGCATCTATGTGCATCGGCAGGCTCGGCCGCGCCATCAGCTCTTTGAGCGTCTCGTCCAAAATCTCTGGCGCCAATTGTGTCTGGAGTTGATTCCAGAACTGATGAATAAGCTTGGCATCAGCGAGGGCACGATGGCGTCCGTCAACCTGGAGTCCATGACGCTCGATCAGCGCATCGAGGCTGTGCTTCGCATGCTCCGGAAAAACCTTGCGCGAGAGCTTGACGGTGCACAACACCGGAGCGCGGAAACTCCGCCCCAGGCGCTTGAATTCACTCTTCAGGAAGCCATAGTCGAAGCGGGCGTTATGGGCAATGAAAACCCGTCCCTGCAAACGCTCCAGCACCTCCTCCGCAACATCCTCGAACACCGGCGCCGCAGCCACCATGTCGTTGCTGATGCCGGTAAGGCGCTCAATGAAGGAGGAAATCGGCGCCTGGGGATTCACCAGGCTCGACCACTCCCGCACTCCGTCTTCATCGACCTGAACGATGCCAATTTCCGTGATGCGATCGGCCGTCGCCGTGGCTCCCGTAGTCTCCAGGTCGACAAAGGCCAGACGCACCATATGAACGTATGAACGCCGGAAACTAGCGGGACGTCAGGGCTCGGCGCAGGCCGGCGGCGAGAATCGCCGGATCTTCGGCGCCGACAATGATTTCGCCGCTGCCGAGGACAAAGCTGGGCACCATGGTGATGCCGCGCTGCCGCGCCTGCTGCTCCAGGGCAAGAACAAGGTCTTTGTCCTGATCGGATGTCAGGTAGGCCTCCACCTCGGCGCCGTTGAAGCCGCACTCGACAGCAATGCGCACCAGGGTCGGCAAATCGCCCACATGCTCGCCACGCTGGAACTGGGCGACGAACAAGCGCTCCACCAGAACGCTGGCATCAGCTTGCTGCTGAACCCAGTGAATCAGCCGATGGGCCAGCAGCGTATTGGCGCGCAGAGATATCTTCTCGAAGGCATAGGTGACGCCATAGGGTGCCCCCGCCGCTCTCACGCGGTCGAAAATGGCCTCCACCTCGGCCCGTCCGCCGAACTTCTTCTCCAGAAAGGGGAAGTAGGGTTCGCCCTCCGGGGGCGTATCAGGATTGAGGAAAAACGGCTGCCAGCGAATCCGCACCGAGAATCCCGGAACCTCCTCGCGCACCAGGGCCAGGGCCTTTTCGAAACGGCGCTTGCCGATGAAGCACCAGGGGCAAACCACGTCGGAGACGATATCGAGTTCAAGCATGGAACCGATGATACTCCGTCGTCCAGCAGCCATCGCCGGCACAGCAAGGGAGCGAATCGCGCCGTATCATCCGGCCTCCAAACCCTTTGCCGCAAGGACGACAACGATGAGTCAACAATGGACGTTTCAGGTAGCCACGCGGGGTCGTGGCACGGTCGAAATCACCGATGAAGTCGAAAAACTTGTCGCCGCCGCCCGAATGCCTGTAGGCATCGCCCATGTTTTCGTGCGCCACACCAGTTGTTCCCTGTGCATTACCGAAAACGCCGACCCGGCGGTCCGCACCGACCTAGAAACACTGGCCCAACGCTGGGCGCCGGACGACGATCCGGCCTACCGCCACAATCAGGAAGGCGACGACGACATGGCCGCCCATGCTCGCACCCTGCTGGCTGGTGAATCGGTCACGGTCCCCATCGGCGCCGGGCACCTGCTACTGGGCACCTGGCAGGGCATTTTTCTCTGGGAACACCGGACCGGAAGTCACAAACGAGACATTGTTCTGACCGTGATCAGCTAGAACGCGGCATATCGCATCAATCGCAAAAAATTGATATACAATCGCCACCGCTGAATCGGGTCTGGTTGCGCTGGTTATTTACGTTGGCGGCAAACGTAATAAACCCAACAAATAATGCAACCAGATGAATTGATTGAATTATTTATTCAGCGCGGAGCATTCCGCCCTCTCCGCCCAACTATGCAAAATCCATCTGAAGCGATAGCCAGCACGGAAGAAATTCCGGCAAACGATATTCCCGAGACCCGCGCGGAAATCACCCCGCAGGAAACGGCGCCAGCCCAGGAGCCCGCTCCTGCTGCGGCCCCCGTTCGCCAGGCGCCGCCGCCCTTCGACCCGCGTCGTCGGCTGCGGGAACTCCTGAGCATTCCGGAGTACGACCGTTCCGACGCCGTTTGGGACGAGATCAACGAGCTGGAAATTCAACTGGCGCCGGGAAATCGGGTCTTCCCCGCCGGTGGCAATCCGGGTTCCGGGAGCAATGCGCCGGGCAATCCGGGTAGCAAGCCCTTCAATCCCCACAAAAAACACCGCCCCAACCCCAACAAGGGTGGCGGTGGCGGTGGCGGTGGCGGTGAGCAGCGCGACCGTCGCCCACCGGGGAACAATCCGCAGCGGCCGCCGAAAAAGGGACCGCCGCGCACTCCCAATAGCCAGTAAGCCTTGTTGCTTACCAGGCCAGGAAACCTGGCCTGCTAGAACAGGCTGGCGACCACGAAGCGATCTCTCGCGGCCAGCCTTTCCAGACCCCGCGCCACTTCCATTGAGGCGCCCCACTTCATGACGTGGGACAGAAACGTGGTGAGTGCCAGAGGCAAGGCATAACCGGTCTCTCGCCAGCCCTCGCGAAACTCCTTGAAACTCAGAGTCTGGGCCGAGAGCTTGCCGCTCTTCATGGGCACCAGGGTGACCTTGGCGCCATCATTGCGAATCACAATCGCGGTGGTACGGTGGTTGTTGGTGACGACCACGCTTTTCTCCCTTGGCTTGTGCCGACTCCTTTTTATCGGCCGAGGGTCGAAATTCTTGAGCGCGTCAATGACAGCCGCTTGCCGCCGCGAGCATCTTCGCCGTTCGCTTCTTCCACGCTTCTTCGAGGGTCAGTCCGACCAGAGATTCGGGGGGTAACAGCACGTCCCAATGCTGCTGAAAGAGGTCAACATCTTCGCCGGTGTCCATATGGGCCCGGTAGATCTTTTCCTGATAGGTTGGCGCATTCGGCAACGCCACCAGTTCGACGGATTGAATAATCACGGCTATCTCCTGAACAGCGATACCGTGCCATCGTGCCCAAAGCAGCCCCATCCTTGCGACCGGAATAGAGGGGAATTTCCCCTCTTTGTCACCCCTACATCCGTCCCATGCCAGAAGGTTACAGGCCGCGCGCCCAAACAGGACGCAGCGGAGCCTGATCCGGCGTGGCGATAGCCTGCCGCACCTGGGTCAGCAGCCTTTCCTTGTCCGCCCCCAGAGTCCCCTTGAGGATCAACCAGTTGGAGGCATGATCGGAACGAAACACGGTACGCCGCAGGTCCAGCGCCTGAAGAAAACGCTCCATCTCCCGGAACAGGTCGGTCGGCACCAACGGCGCCCAGCCGGGAAAAGTGGCGCGAAAGCGTTCCTCGCCCTTGGGGAAACTGACTACCAGGGTTGCCAGATATTCTGGCTGGGCGGCATTCGCCAGCCGTGCCGAATTCTCGGCGTGGCGCGCGGAAAACTCCGGGCCACCGAGACCGTTGAGAATCATCACCGAACGGCTGATGCCCGCCTGACCCAGCTTGTCGAGAGCCTCAAGGGTGGACGTGTAGGTCTCGCCCTTGTTGACCCGTGCCAGCACCTCGTCATCGCCGGATTCGGCACCGATATAGGCCAGCGTCAGACCGGCGGCAGCAAGCTCTTGCAGTTCGGCAAGCGACTTCTTCTTCAGATTGCGCGGCAGGCAATAGCTCGAAACCCGGTGCACCGCCGGCAAATGTTCGCGAATCGCGGCAAGGACGGCCAGCAAGCGCCGTGTCGGCAACACCAGGGCATCACCATCGGCGAGAAACACACGCCGTATCTCGCGTCCAAAGCGCTCGCCGCAGCGACGAATGGTTTCCAGGGTTTCTTCCTCGCCCCGCGCCCGGAAGCGCTTCTGGGGTGCGGTGTACATCTCGCAGAAGGTGCAGCGATTCCACGAACACCCATCGGTCAAGGGCAGAATCAGCGACTCGGCCTCGCTCGGCGGACGGTAAACCGGATCGACATAACGAATGGGAAACACGGATTGCCAGGGCCTCGATTTAAAAGTCCGACAATGCGCGAGAATAGCTGCTTTGGCAAGACATTAACGACTAGCGACCAGCAACCAACGACCGTCATGCGTACCTTCACCCTGTTTGCAACCCTGAGCCTAAGCGCCTGCCTGCTAGCCCTGCCCGCCATCTCCCGGGCCGAGGGAATTGACGTCGGCAAGCCCTCGGCCTTGCGCAATCTGGTGCCGGCGAGCCAACTGGAGCGCCAGTCGGCCCGGCAATACGACGACCTCAAGCGCCAAGCCGCCGCCCAGCGCGCCCTGGCGCCGGATAATCATCCGCAACTGAAGCGGCTGCGAGCCATGGCCGAGCGCATGATTCCCCTCGTCGAGCGCTGGAATCCTCAGGCCCGCCAATGGCGCTGGGAGGTGATCCTGATCGGCTCCAAGCAGATCAATGCCTTCTGCATGCCCGGTGGAAAAATCGCCTTCTACACCGGCATTCTCGACACCCTGCAACTCAGTGATGACGAGGCCGCCATGGTGATGGGCCACGAAATCGCCCACGCCCTGCGCGAACACGCCCGCGAGCGTCTGGCAAAGAGCGAGCTGACCCAGCTCGGCGCCTCCCTGCTCGGCCAATACGTCGGTGGCGGCAAATACTACGATGCCTTCCAGGCTGGCGGTGGCCTGCTCTCCCTCAAGTTTTCCCGCGACGACGAGACGGAGGCCGATGCTGTCGGCCTTGAACTGGCCGCCCGGGCCGGTTACGACCCCCGCGCCGGCATCACCCTGTGGCAGAAAATGATGGCGGCCAACCGAAACGGACCGCCCTCCTGGCTCTCCACCCACCCCGCCGGCAAGGACCGCATCAAGCAGATGGAAAAACATCTGACCCAGGTGATGCCCCTTTATCAAGCCGCCCACGCCCAGCCTGGCCGGTGATCCTCGAAGCCCTGACCTGGTTCATCACGCCCTGCGACGAGGCGGCCAAGCGCCTGGGCTACCTGAGTGCCGCCATCGGCCTGCAAGCCCGTGCCAAGCGTTGCCGCAAGGCCTGGGCGCCTCATGTGGAACAGGCGCAACGAGCCGTAACCGAATCCATACGCCGCAGCCCCGGACGCGGCACGGCGCTGGTCTTGGGATCGGGGCTCGGACTCGAATACTCCCTGGCACACATGGCCGCTGAATTCCGTCAGGTCATCCTCGTGGACGTGGTGCACCTGCCCAGTCTGCGCCGCGCCATCCGTCGCTACCCGAATGTAAGCCTGCTGCGCCTCGACCTCTCCGGCGTCATTGCCGGACTCGCTTCCCTGCCGCCATCAGCCCATGCCAGCGACCTTGAACAGCTAAGCATCTCGCCGCCGGGCCTACAGGCCTTGCAGCCCGACTGGGTGCTGTCGGCGAATCTCCTGTCACAGTTGCCACTGCTTCCCGCCGCCTGGCTGGAAAGCCATTGCCCGGCCATCGACGCTGCCGCCATCGAGGCCTTTGGCCGACGCCTGATGCGGCGACATCTACAGTGGCTTGAGGGCTTTGACGCACCGGTCTGCCTGATCGCCGATGCAGCGCAGACGCTTCACGACACCGACGGCAAGATCGTGGAGCACACCGATCTGGCCACAGCGCTTGGATTCGACAGCATGTCCTATGCCCACTGGGAATGGACCCTCGCCCCCGAGGGCGAACTGCCGGATGGCCTCACCTCGCGCCATCAAATGGTGGCTTGCCACCGGCCTGCCACGACCTGAGGTTCAAATCACCGTCCCGCAACGGAAATAAGTCGCAAGCGGCGATAAGTCGGCCCCTGGGCCGAAAGTGATAGAACCATGCCCGCA
>Ga0316605_10000182_pt1 | contig 57037 bp, 51 predicted proteins | sample OWC_soil_day20_n_FD_207666 | JGI IMG/M metagenome (GOLD analysis project Ga0316605, IMG submission 207666) | Wetland soil microbial communities from Old Woman Creek delta, Ohio, United States - OWC_soil_day20_noCT | ecosystem: Environmental > Terrestrial > Soil > Wetlands | place: USA: Ohio...
GCAGCGTCACCTCTGGCCGGCCGTCGCGGGTCTGGCGGATATGGGCGAAGTCGAGCCGCGATCCGGCCAGGACCACCGCCATCCATCCGTCCTTCTGCTTCGCCTTCATCAGGGCCATGACACCGCCGTCAGTAACATTTCGGTTTAAGGATACAGGCTAATTATCGGTTATTCAACGATATTCTTAAGGAAAACCACTTCCCACATGGGGCCACCGATATAAATCCAACGATCTAGGTGGTCGGCAGGAACGGCCGGCGCGTCCAGCCCCACCTCCCGACCATGCAAAATCCGCCAACCCCTCCCCTACCCTGAAAGGGCGTCTAGACGCCCTTTCAGCCACACAATAATCAAATCGTGCAAATTCCGCCACACTCAACGCAGTTCGCGGCGGTGGATGATTTTCTGATTTTCCTTGTAGATGCCAAAGGTGACGCGGGCCTTGGGGTTGGTAGTGCCGGGATACTGGAGCCACGGCATCGCCCCAAGGTCGAAACTGACATCCAGCGCCACGGGCTTGTCGGTAGTGATCTTCAGGCATTCGGTATCCGAAGCCGTAGCGCACGGCAACTTGCCCCCGCTCAAATCGTAAGGAGCGGCGTTGACCAGCGTCACAGTCGCCGAATTAACAGAACCGTCATTATTTAGGAGTTTTGTCAGTGTTGGCGCCGATGTCAGCTTCGTCGCGCTGTCTGTCGAACTCGTCGCCCAATACGAACCATTCCAGAACTGGATTTCGGTTGGGACGATCAAAGGCAGTTTGTCGGAACCAAAGGCATTAGAGAGCCGCAAGCGCCCTCTGACTACCATGACGCCCCCCTCCACCGAGGTGGTGGTGGGATCGGTGGCGCGTAATGATGTCCCCCCATCGGCATCGGTGGCGCGCAGATAGATGTTGGTTGGACCGGGCCAGTTTGCGGGCGACACAGGGGCCGTAAAAGTGTACTTCGTCGAAGTATTTGCAGCGGCCCCAGCATTGAAGGTCGACGCAGCAACTGGACTCCCGCCAACAGATCCAACACTCACAGCACTTGATGACCCCACGCCATCCTTTGCATCAAGTGTAACGGCCTTGGCAAAGCCACCCGAATCCTTGTCGTAGTTCTGGAGTATTGGATACCCTGTGGAAAGACTCCTCGCCGTCACATCAACCTGGAAGGTTTGGCCGGAATACACCATGCCGGGGTAGGCCAAGGGACAAGTCAGCCCCACCATACAATCCAAGGGAACGCCGGAAACCTGGGTCACCACGGTATTGAACAAGCCGGCATAGAAGCGGCCCACGTTCCCGCTCGCGGTTCCGGTCACGTCACCCGCGCCCAGATAGTCTCCATCCTTGATGCTGGGCGTGAGTTTGATAATGCCCACCTCATCCCAGACAAAGGCTGTTCCCGTGGCGGAACCGCTAGTGAAGGCTCCGAAGCTGCCAACGATAGCCGGATTGTGGCAATCGGGATCGTTGGCTGGAACGCCGTCGCAATCCAGCGGGGCCACCAGGACGGACGTCAGCTTGACGCTCTCTTCTGGCGCGATTTCCTTACCATAGTTGGGTGTCGCCGTGCCACCCGAGGCAGTCGCCGTCACCGTCACGGTAAACGGCTCTCCGGCCGCGACAAACTTATCTCCCGTCGCGCCCGTGGCCCCCGGATTGGCAAAGCTGTCGCTGGTGCGCACGATATTCGAGAGCGTGAAGCCATGGGGCTTGACGACAAAATTGCCACTCGATCCCTCTCGGGTAGTGTTCGCGCTGTCACGTACATACAAATTCAACATGCCGACATCGGCGTAGCTGAAGGTGCCAACGGAAGCGCTCGGCGAACCGCCGGTAAAAGTGACATTCGTAGCCGATGACCAATTCGCCGCGTTGCCGGCAGCCGCACACAGGGGCAAGGTTCCATAGACAGAGAGCACCGCCTGGACACCGGCGTTGGTCGTTGGATTCACGCACACAAGCCCAAGCTGGAGCGCGAGATTTGTATCACTACCGGAAAGTGCCGTTGGCGTCCCGCCCGAATTCAGCGCCGTAACAAACACCGCCATGGGCGTAGGCACTCCCGCCGTCTGCGGCGACCAAGTAATCAAGTTGCAAGGGTTTGCCCCTTGCCCGATCTCTACCCCAGCGTTGCAGGCCTTGTCAGTGAACGCGAAGGAGGATTTCAGGAGAGTGGAATGACTGGCGGTGTTGTTTGCGGAATTGCTGTCAATCACCGTGCCGGAGACCGTTGCAGTATTGGTGATGGTGCCCGTCGCTGCCGCATCCAAGGCCACCGTCAGAGTCAGGGCGGGAGCTGATGTACCGCTGGTAAGAGTACCTGACCAACCGCAAGTAACTAATTGGGCATTCGCGCTACAGGTCCATCCCGTACCAGCGTAGGAAACGTAGCTCAAGGTTGAGGGCAGGGTATCTTCGATCTGTATCGAGCCGGCCAGGGTTCCCGGCCCGTTATTGGTGGCGGTCAGGATGTAAGTCCCATTCGAGCCGGCGGTTAGAGCCACGCCCGCCGCCTTGCTCAGGGCCAGGTCTGCGTTGGCAGGCGGGTCGCCGACGCAAACATCGTCGATATGCCAATAGTCCCTGTCGTATCCACTGCCGCCGAGTTGGCGGAAACGCAAACGGAAATTCGCATGCTTGGCGTCTGCCGGAATGGCGATATTGGCGGTGTAACTCGTACCCGCCAGATCGTCACCAAGATATGTTGCCAAGGTGGTCCATGTACCGCCACTATTCAGATAATCAACGACGAGATTTTCCCCTGCATCCGGATCACGGGTGGTATTGGTTCCACTCCGGACCCAGTAACTGATGTTGCCGTTTATCGCGGACAAATTGGTCTTGAAGGTAGAGGCCGCGACGTAACCCCAGCGCAAATCCAGTTCGTGGCCCGCGGACTGATACGCCAGGGTACCGATACTCGCGTCGCCGATGGGTGATCCCACGGTAGCCCCTTCAGCAGAGATGCTCCAACGCCCAAGGCCGGCCTCGAAGTTATCGCAGAACGAACCGACGTAACTTGGCGCCGCTTTCTCCCGGATGATGACATTGTCCATGTGCCAGTAGTCGTAGCCGACTACGCCAGGTGCGCCGCCACCTGTATCTCCACCCGCATCACCACTGCCGGAAGGTTGGTAAAAGCGCATTTTGAACCCTGAATGCAAAGCATCCGCCGGCAACTCGATTACCGGAGTAAACACCTGCCCCTGCATGACGCCAGAAGGGTACTGCGCCAGTACCTTCCAAGTGTTGTCACTAGCCAGATATTCAACCAGATAGTTCTCACCGGCTAATTCTGGGTATTCGCTGAAAGCATCGCCGCCGCGCCGCATCCAGAAACTCAGCTGTGCCCCCGTCTTCGCCGACAGATCAACGGTCGGACTCGTGACCGTGACAACGTCCCATCGCGTAAACATCGACCGCGTCGAATTCGCGCGGGGATTGGTGTAAACATTGAAAGGGGGAATATCGCTGTCGATGCCCGCGCAGCGCCGGTTGCCATTGACGCCAGTACAGTTGGATGGGGTAGTTTCAACAAAAGTCCATCCGTTACCTACTGAAGCAGGGTTCGAGCGCTCGAAATCATCGCAATAGATAATGTCGGAGGCGCCGGTACAAGCTGGGGCGAGAATAGTGTAGGTCTGACCACCGAAATTACCGTTATTGGGGCCGACGCCACCCAAAGGCGTCGTGCCACTAACAATCGTATCGTTGTCGATCAGATTAAGGCCCAGGGTGCCGGTTGTACCCGTGCCCGTGTTGGCCGTGACGGTCCAAGTGGTTCCACTACCGGTGACGGAGGTAATCGTCGCCCCTGCGGCGCCACCGGCCTGGGCAAGGGTGAAATCATCAGTGCCAACCCCCGTTACACTGGTACTGAAGACAACGGTCCAGGAAACTGCGGTATTAGTCGTCGTCGGGTTAAAGCTAGCGCGATTAATTGATGTCACAGCCGGGAGAGGAGCTAACTGCCCCGTGGCATAGCTGCCAAAAGATGTCCCCCCGGTGTAGGTCGCCGTAGTGCCGCTGGCCGATCCAGCGAGGGTAGACCAGCTTGAGCCACCGTACTGACCCACCTTGAAACTCGTTACCGTCGCCCCGGCATCCACGTCGCCAGCAACGAACCCCAAACTCAACGTGTAGCTCCCGCCTGCGGGAAGCGTACTCATGGTGTCGCCCGCGACACCGAGAGTCCAGTAGCGATTCACATCCTTCGTCGAGTCGATGCCAGAGCTGGCGATCTGGGGGTGCTCGCCGTTGGTGGTGCTTCCCGTCAACGTACCGCCCGCTATTCCCGCAAACCACGGTATAGCCACGGTGATAGGAGCATACGTTGACGAAGTTCCTACCGGATAGGTACAAGTCACATTCCAGTTGGGGTACGTCAGTCGAAGATTGCCAATCACATAGCGGGTTGAACTGGCGCCAGATACCGCTCCCGGGCAATTCCCGCCGACCGTCAAGATATTGCCCCCGGTGGTAATTCGGCCACTGGTAAATGTGAGTCCAGAGGAAACCACCGAGGTACTCAGAGTCAAGCCACTGCCATTATTCAATGTCAGGCTACCAAGGGTTGGAGAATTTCCGGTGATGGACTGCGCAGAGGACCCATTGAAGATAAAAGTAGTATTCGGCAAACTGAGACTTCCCCCATTGGAAAAGTCTCCCGTTACATTCAGGGCAGAGAAGTTTGCCGAGGAAACCGTGCTTCCACCATTGACGGTGAGGTCACCCACTGTGCTTGCTGATCCATAAAACGTTGCTGCTTGGGTACCGGATTTCCCGAAGACAAGCGTCGCTGCAACGAACGTTCCTGAGTTGTTTGTTAGATCACCATTGGCCGTGAAGGTCTGATCCACTGAAAAGTTGTTGCTGATTGTTGTACTTCCCGAAACGGTCAGATTATCCGCATCAAAGGAATCAGTACTCACAAGAGCCCCACCTACTGTCAGGTCGAATCTCCCGTTATTGCCGTTGTCATTAACGGTACCGTAATTTGTGAAGTTGCCCGTAACGGTTAGTGCACGGGTTGAGTTACCGGTTTGAATGAGAGAGCCATTAACCGTCACCGACAGGACGGTCGTCGTCGTATTCAAGCTGATGTTGTGGTTAATCACGACATCGTCAGAGGATGCCGGGGGTCCATTTGATGAACCCGAACCGCAGTTCCATTGACTGGCGCCGCTCCAATTCCCGTCCTGACGAGACGTACATGTGGCTGCCTCGGCCTCGCCAATAAATCCCATAACGGCGACCATTAAGACCCAGTGGGAAAACAGGGACAGACCACGGTTTCTTTCGGTTCTGGGAAGAAGAGTACGGTTATTCATTTCTGGCCTCACATTGTAGGGGGCCTGACTCAGGCCCCGCCTAGTTCTGTACCGTAACAGCAATCACTCGCGCCACATAACTCGCCGTCCCCGCCGTTCCCTGGCTGGCGGTGGAGGTCAAGGAATACACCCGTAGCGGATTCGTCGAGTCCCGCGCCCCTTCGCAGTAAGCCTGACATGTGCAGGCCACGGAAACCGTGTAACCGGCGAGATCGCCGGGAAGAGTCACGCTGGACGTCGCTGCGCCAGGAGTAGCGTCACAACTGGAGTTGACGGTGCAACTATCCCGACAGGCGTAGTGACCGACAACGGCAGGATCTGAATTATTCACCGCCTGCCAAATGCCCCATTCCGCCCCGGCCCGGGCCGCCTGATAAGCCCGTGCGCCCTGAAAATCCAAAGCCAGCGCCAGATGTTGGCTGGAGGAAGTCTTCACCGCATAGGCTCCCAGGGCCGCCAGGATGACCAGGATGAAAATCGCGGAGGGCAGGGCGAAGCCCGAGCAAGAGTTCGAGAATTTCACAATCCCTCCTCTCTCGCCCGGATCAGGGTGCTAAATGCTGGCAGGTAATCCACCGCCGTATTCCAGACAATGCGCTCATTCACGCTGCGATAGCCATGGGTCAGCTTGATGCGCATATCGTAAGCGCCGCGCAGGCGCGTCCACAACTCGGAATCCCGCTCCTCGACACCGGGATCAAGCTGCATGATGTTATTCGCCGCCTCGCCGATGTCGATCAAATTCTTGATGACGGAATCGCGAGTTTTGTTTGCCTCCAGGGTGTCGGCCATAAACTGCTCTATCGACATTCCTTGGATATACCGCCCAACCAATGTCACCGCCTCGATAATGTCGGCGTAGCAGTCGCTGACCCTTGTTTCCTTGGATGGACGATGAATCATAGCGGCCGCGCCTCCCGCAATACCTCGGCACGAAACCGTTTCGACAGAGACTCGGGAGTCTGGACATCGACCTTGACTCCCAGAGTTTCCCGCAGCTCGCGCTCTAGGGTGACGATATCAAAAAGGGTTGCCTTCTCGTTCGCGTCCACCAGCAAGTCGATATCGCTCACTTCGGTGTCGCCCCCATGAAGCGCCGAACCAAAGACGCGCGGATTGGCGGCATGGTGACGGGACACGATGCGGCGAATCAGCTCCCGATTTTTCTCTAGCGCTTCAGAGGGCCGCATGATCTGCTCCCTTCATGGAATTTATGGACAAGGCTCTCATGGCGAGTTGTCCACATGGAGTTGTTGATGCAGGGTCACGGATTCGCCGCTCGGGCCGTCAGTCAGGGTTATGCGCAGCGTCACCAGGCCATTCTCGGCGGAAACTGCTGGATCGTAATCAAAATAGCAGGTCGCGCCATCGGCGAGTAGGGCACTGCTGCCCGATGTGGGAGGGTCTGGCTGGTCTGCGGGGGCGGGATTCCAATCGACGCTTCCGGTAGCGTATCCGGTGTAGCGACGCAATTTGCCGCCGTCGCAGCCGAACGTAACGGGGCCGAGCGTCGATGACACAACGTGGAAGCGCTGGCTCGGCGATTCGTAGGGAAACGCCGCACCGGAGAATGTGATGGCACTTACGCTGCCAGCCGCCGTGGTAATCGGGCGTCGATTATTGCCGGTGGTTGCTCCGTAGGCATTGAGACCCGTTTGCCCGGTATTGAAAATCACCAGATGGTCGCCGCTGGCGATAGTCACGTTCGGCCCCAGCACATCGAAGGAACACGCAACACCAGTACAGTCTCCGGAAAAATCAAAATTCAGCGGATCGCCCGTACCTCCTGTACCAAAATCCGCCCGATAGCGACCCCCGCCGGTGGTGGGAATGAACTCGATGTACTGGTTGCCGGAAACCCGCACACTGTTGGGCAGGGCGGTGCGTATCTCCAGGGCCATGCGCTTCAGGGCCGTGTCGGCCGCATCGGAAAGCCCGGCGCGGCGTACCGTGTCCTGGTAACCCTTGATGGGGGCGACCATGAACACCGAGACCATGGCAGCGATAATGCCGGTGATGACCATGGCGACGATCATTTCGATGAGAGTAAAGCCGTGGACGCGTTTCATGGTCAGTAGTTGAAACGGTAACCAGTGAGCGGATACTCGCGGCTACTGGGAGCCTTGACCGTCACCGTGACTTGCAGGATGTTGCCAGCCGCGACGACGCCGATGGCGGCAGCGGGGTTCTCTACCTTGACGCTCACCTCATAGTTTTCTAGCCCAGGAATCACCGTGGTATCGGTCAGCCCCTTGACGCCAGTGACGTCATAGCCGTTGTAGTCGGATACGTCGTCCATCTGGGTACGGTCACAGGTAGCGGGGCAGGAGGCGGCGTAGCCGCCGGTCGGGTTGGCAAAGTTCTTGTTGAGGACTTCTTCCATCATCGCCTCCGCAATCGCCAGGGATTGCTTCGGCTCGATGGGGTCGGCGCTGTGCAGCACGGTGATGTTGAGTACCGAAAGCACCCCCGCCAGGGCGACGCTGACGATGACGATGAAAATTATCAGCTCGATCAGCGAGGTGCCGCGACTGCGGCCGGGCGGCTTAATGCACATAGCCGGTTTCCGCCTCGATGCGGATGCTGCGGATGGTGGCGCCGCTATCCTGCACGTTGAGAGTCGCTGTGGCGGTCAGCTTGCCGGAGCCGTCGTAGGGCCGGCCGATGGAATCGAAGCAATACAGGGTGCCGCCGCTCACGGTAGTGGAGGCAATCGGCGTCTTCCATGCCCCACCCGGCAGCGGCAGATCGGCGCAGGATGCCGTGCTGCATGTGTTTGAGCCGTCTGTCTTGACACATAGCTTGGCCGAACTGTAATCGGTCAGCACCATCGCCCGCTGCGCCACGGCAGTCTTGTGGGCATAGCGCAACAGCGCCTGCACCTGATCGCCATACCCCGCCGCATCGAAGGCGCCTAGGCTGGCGAAGCGCGGCATCACCACCGCCGAGACGATGCCGAGAATAACAATGGTGACCACCAGTTCGACCATGGTGAAGCCACGCTGGGCAGCAGTTGCGCTTTGTCGCAGGGCATCGATTTTCAGGGTCTTCTCCTGAAAACACGAACATACCTCCCGCACTCGCGGCTCTGCATTTGCCGCCAGCGCGGGGTTATCGAGGTACACCTGGAACATAAAGCGACGATGAGCGTCCATGCGCTCCAGCAGACGAAGATTTTCTTCTCCCGTCACGGCGTCGCTCCCGCCTTGATCTTGCGAAGTATCAATCTGATCCTTGCTTCGCCCCGTCCCGGTTTTCATGGTAATCAGATGATCTATCGAGGCAATGGGGACGCGTAGGTCGCCCACGCTCACCACACTGGCATCGCGCCTTAACGCGGCAAAGTCAATCACCGGCTTGATGAGAACATCAACCACCGGCGTCATCATGTCCTCGCCACGCAATCCGAAGGCCAGCATGCCCTTTTCCCGATGCCACTTTTCGAGCAGTTCCGGCTGAGCCAGCGAATCAATCTCCACCGGAATAAGGGGACGCAGTCCGGCCGACTTCGCGCAAGCGATAAAACGCCCGAGATTCTCCGGGGTCATCGCCAGCACCACATCCACGTCCAGCGTGGCCCGCTGGTAACCTTGAAGGGCGACAGCAAGACCGCCAACGACCACATACTCGACATCGGCTTCTGTCAATTGCTTGACCAGATCGAATATGTTCATCCCTTGGCTCCAGAATCCTTCGCATCAAATACAAAAGGCGGGTCGCCCCGCCTTTTGTTCCCACTGACTGGCGTGGGCGACTGCTTGAGATCAGCTACTCAACCGGGGAGAAACCGTGGTCTGTCCCCGATTAGCCCTTCGATTAGCTCTCTTCTCTTACCGAGCGCAAATCACAGTAGCGCTTTGAGCGGCAGAGGTTCCTTTTGTTACGGTACAAGTCACAGATTCGTTAGTCCCACTGCAATCACCGGTGCCGCCAATACTAAACCCGGAAGGAACACCACCTTGGAGAATTCCGCCAAGAATCGTGCTCGTACAAACGTTTGCGGCACTTAAGGTAACAGCGCTGGCATTGGATACCTTCTTCGCTCCATAGTTAATAGATGTGCCAGATGCAATAGCTCCAGCAACACCTTGTGCGGCGGCAATCTCAGCCTCGCCAGACATATTTACAAACTTCGGCAATGCCGTCGCCGCGAGAATGCCGAGAATCACGATTACCACCACCAGTTCAATCAGGGTAAAACCTTTTTGCTTAGTCATTGCTTGGTTCCTTCCGTTCGATCAAGAGAAATTCGGGTTTAACAGCCGGTTGTGGTAACACCAGAGACAGCCCCGGCGACACCGGCGGCCGTCGGTTGCGTGTAGGTAAAGAAACACTGCGTTGCATCACTGGCGCCGGTGACTTCCACCCGGGTAACCCCACCGGCAACAGTGACAGTATAACCTTCGGCGGAAAGATCATCCGCCGAGGGGTTGAACTTGGCCGACAGGCCCGCCGCCGCGACAATGCCGGGGTCGGCGGCGCCGAGAGCGGCGCTGGCGGGGTAGCCATACACGGCGGCAACAATGCCATGTTCGCTACACACGGTGCCAGTGGCGCCGCTGCTGTTATTGGCTGTTACCGCCGTGCCGGGACAAGCGATGGAATCGCCGGTACCGTTGGAGGCCAACACCTTGGCATGCACCAAGGCCGCCGCTGCCGCCACGGCGCCCCGGGCGGCGTTGAGCTTGGCGATACGGGCTTCGCGCTGAAGATTGACGAACCTCGGCAGCGCCACGGCGGCGAGAATGCCGACGATGGTAATCACGATTACCAACTCAATCAGGGTAAAGCCTGCGCTTGCGCGTTGTTTCATAGTGTTTTCTTTCATAAATCTCCCTCAATACCACTGGTAAGGCACGACAGCCATCACCCCCACCGGGGCAAGAAAGGGACGCGGCTCGCTTATTTTGGGCCGGCGCACCTGCCAACGCAAGGACTTAGTACCGCCTTCGACATACAAATTCCGTGAAAAATTAGGTTGATAGCGAAGTTCTTTACGTTCCTGGTCAAACATCCAGGCGCCGGCCGGCAATTCCGCCTCGGCCACAGACTCGCCCAGGTAGCCTTCCGGTGGCCGCGCCAGCCAGAGCACCGGGTTGCTCCCCACCATGTCGTCCACCTGCCCATCCTGGCCGGCAATGATGCGCCGGGCCATTTCCTGGGCCAGACCGGACTGTATGTTGCGTAGGGTTGCTTCCACTTGTGTCTTTTCTGCCAGTTCCTGTAACTCGATATAGCGCTGCAGCGCAATTGCCGCCACCACACCTATAACGGCAAGTGCCACCGAAAACTCAAATTTCGTCAGTCCCCGCTGCCATCGCCGCTGCTTCATCACTTCTTCATCGCCGCCTTGCCCAGGTCCCAAATCGGCAGGAAGATGCCCAGGGCGAGGATCAGCACCATGATGCCGAGGAAGACGATGAGGATCGGCTCGATCTGCTGCGACAGAGTCTTGAGTTCGTATTCCACCTCGTTCTGATACATCTCGGCGATTTCCTGCATCATTTCGTCGAGGGAGCCGGACTCCTCGCCGACGGCGATCATTTGCAGCACCACCGGCGTGAACACCGCGGCGGTAATGGCGGCACGCAGAATGCTCTCGCCACGCTCGACGCTGTCGCGCATGTTTTCGATCTTTTCCGCCAGGTAGTCGTTATCCACCGTCTGCGCCACGGTGGTGAGAGCCTGAATGATCGGTACGCCGCTGCGGGTGGCGAGGGCAAAGCTGCGGGCAAAGCGCGCCAGGGTGGCCTTGCGCACGATTTTGCCGGCGATGGGAATGCGCAGCTTGATCTTGTCCCACTGGTAGCGGCCGGCGCGGGTGCCGATCCATGACTTGAAGGCGATGCCCGCCGCCGCCATGGCGCCGAGCAGCACATGCCACCAGGCGACCATGAAGTTGGAGAAGCCAATCAGTATCTTGGTCATCAGGGGTAGTTCGGTATTGAAGCCCTTGTACACCTGGGCAAAGGCCGGGATGACCCAGATGTTGACGACGAACATAGCTGCCACCATGGCCATGATGACGAAGGAGGGATAGCGCAGGGCCGACTTCACCTGCTCGCGCATGAAGCGCTCGAATTCCATGTGGTCGAACAGGCGCAGAAAGATTTCTTCCAGCCGGCCGGTCAACTCACCAATCCGCACCATGGAGAGATAGAAGGGCACGAAAACCCTGGGATGGCGGGCGAGGGAAACCGAAAGCTCACGGCCGGAGTCGAGGCTTTCGCGGATATCCTGCAAAACGCCCTTCATGGCCGGGTTGGCGCTCGATTCCTGCAAGCCGGTGAGGGCGCGCATGATCGGCACCCCGGCTTTCATAAGGGTGTAGATCTGACGGCTGAAGAGCAGAATGTCCACGTGCTCGACCTTCGGCCCCAGCCAGCCGCCGAGGGTAATGGCACCGCCGCCTGTCGCCCCTGCCTCCTTCTTTACCGAGGCCGCGGTTTCGCGGATTTCCAGCGGCGTAACCCCCGTGCCCAGCAGCAGATCAGCAACGACGGAGGCAGAGGCGCCTTCCATGGCCCCCTGGACCCGCTCTCCGGCGCGGTTGCGACCTACGTAGGCAAAGGCAGGCACGATCAGTCTTCGAGCTGGGTGGCGATGCGCATGGCTTCATGCACTGTGGTACGCCCGCCAACCACAAGCCGCACGGCGTCGCGGCGCAGGGTGTTGCCGGCCATCTGTTCACGTCCAACCTGCATGAAGCCGACGGTGTCGGCCTCGTTGGCGGCCTGGACCAGGGCGTTATTCATTTCCAGCACCTCATACACACCCTGGCGTCCCTGGTAGCCGGTATTGCCACAGTGGGAACAGCCGCAGCCGTGCATGTACTTGTGCTCATCCACATGATCGCCCAGCTCGATGCGCAGCCACTCGTGCTCGCTCGGCGACAGGGTATAGGGTTCGGCGCAGTTTTCGCAGATCACCCGCACCAGACGCTGGGCTAGCACCAGTTGCAGCGAGAGGGCCACCATGTAGCGCGGCACTCCCATGTCGAGCAGACGGATCGGCGTCGACAGGGCGTCGTTGGTATGCAGGGTGGACAGCACCATGTGACCGGTCATGGAAGCGCGCATGCCGATTTCGGCGGTTTCCTGGTCGCGCATTTCGCCCACCAGAATGATGTCCGGGTCTTGTCGCAGGGCGGTGCGCAGCACCCGGCCGAAGGTGAGGTCGATCTTTTCATGCACCTGCACCTGGTTGATGCCGGGCAGGCGGTATTCCACCGGGTCTTCGACGGTGATGATCTTCTTTTCCGGTGTGTTCAGCTCGGAAAGCGCGGCGTAGAGGGTGGTGGTCTTGCCCGAGCCGGTGGGGCCGGTTACCAGCACCATGCCGGAGGGGCGATTGATGGCGTGGCGCAGACGCTCCAGCACATGGGGCGGCATGCGCATGCGATCGAGGCCGAGCAGGCCGGTATTCTGCGCCAGCAGACGCATCACCACCGACTCGCCGTACTGGGTCGGCATGGTGGAAATACGCACGTCAATCGCGTTGTTGCGCACCTTGATGTTGAAGCGGCCGTCCTGAGGCAGGCGCTTCTCGGAGATGTCGAGGCCGGACATCAGCTTCAGGCGCAACACCAGGGCGGAAGAAATCTTGCTGTCGGCCTCGGTCTGAATGTGTAGCACACCGTCGATGCGGAAACGGATGACGAGATTTTTTTCCTGGGGTTCGATGTGGATGTCAGAAGCGCGAGTGCGCATGGCTTCCTCGAACACCGTTTGCAGCAGCTTGACCACCGGCGCGTCTTCGGCGCCGGCCGTGATGCCGAGAATGGCGCCGAACTCCACAGGGATGTCACCCATCTCGGCCGTGAGTTCCTTGGCCAGGCCGGTGATTTCCTCGGTCTTGCGGTACACGCGGTCAATGGTCGCCAGCAACTGGCTTTCCATCACCACCGCCAGTTCGATGTCGCGACGGGTGATGCGGGCAATTTCGTCGAAGGCCGCCATGTCCGTGGGATCGGCCATGCCGACCACCAGGGAGCCGTTACGTTCCTCCAGCACCAGGGAGCGGAAGCGCCGGGCGTGGGGCTCGGGCAGTAGCTTGATGAGTTCGGGCTTGGGCGTGAACTGGCGCAGGTCGACAAACTCGGCGCCGAGCTGGCGCGCCAGGGCCTTGGAAATTCCGTCTTCGGTAACGTAGCCGCTCTCGACGAAAATCCGCCCCATCTTGCGGCCGCTGCGCTTTTGCTCCTCCAGCGCCAGCTTGAGTTGCTCCTGGGTCAGCAGGTTCTGCTGCACCAGCATGTCGCCAAGACGGATTTTTTCAGGCCGGGCCATGCGCGCCCTCCAGTAATCTCTTAAGAGAGTTGTTTATGAGGCTGATTTTACGGAAAATACCTATTTTCCCCTGGCCTTGCAAGTGTTTTTGCACGGGTTTTGTTGCTAAAGACCTAAACCGCCGCCTTGTTCCGCCTGGTCGAAACGGGTTTTCGCCCAGGGGCGCAGATGACCGAGATGGCCGGTGAGGTTGGTCCAGTCTTCGAACATCTGGGTTTTGATCTTCTCCCGGTGATCCGGATCGGCCCGCATGTAGGCGTCGATGCGCTCCTGGATCAAATCCCGGGCCCGGGCCTCGGCGGCGAGCAACAGGTGGCGCTGCAAATCCTTCGCCTCATGCTGTTCGGCGAGTTTGTAGGGCAGCGGAATGGTGGCCAGGCGCGCCAGTTCGCGCAGGGTGTCGGCGCGCTGAACCAGGCCTTCCTGGTTCTCGCAACGGGAAGCAAAACGCCGCAGTTCCATGCGTATCAGGGATTTTTCGGCGGGATCATGCATTGCCATGGGACGAGTCCTTCAAAATGTCAGGCATGATCGTAACGTATTCAGCACCCCACCGAATTCCACCCCATGTTCCATATTGTTCTCTTTCAGCCGGAAATTCCGCCCAACACTGGCAATATCGTGCGCCTGACGGCCAATACCGGCTGCCATCTGCATCTCATCAAGCCTCTCGGTTTCAGCCTCGCCGAACCGACCCTGCGCCGCGCCGGCATGGACTACGCCGAGTTCGCCCAGGTGCGGCAATACGAAAACTGGCGCGAATGCCGCGCCGCCCTGTCGGACTCGCGCTGGTTCGCCTTCACCACCAAGGGCCGCATTCGCCATGATGCGCCGGCCTACCAGGCAGGCGACGTGTTCGTGTTTGGCCCGGAGTCGCGGGGCTTGCCGGCGGAGATACTCGACGAACTGGGGACCGACCGGCTGCTGCGCATTCCCATGCGGGCCGGCAATCGCAGCGTGAATCTGTCAAACACAGTTGCCGTGGCGGTGTATGAGGCCTGGCGGCAACTGGGATTTGCCGGGACCGAGTAGGTCTTATAAAAAATCCTCACCACAGAGACACGGAGGCACAGAGGAAAACCAAGAAAGAACGTGTCGTTGCCTTTCTCTGTGCCTCTGTGTCTCTGTGGTTCAACTATGCTTTACTCCGCCTTCGGGTCGCGGGCCATGAGCTGTTCCACAGCCTGGCGAGGCGTCAAACGGCCATCGAGGACGGCGCAGACAGCATCGGTAATCGGCATCTCGACACCCAGTTCGGCGGCACGGCGAGCCACTTCGCGGGCCGTCAGAACGCCCTCGGCGACGTGACCGAGTTCGCGCGTGATCGCCGCCAGTTCGCGCCCCGAGGCGAGGGCGAGGCCGACGCGGCGGTTGCGGGAAAGATCGCCGGTGGCGGTGAGGATCAGATCGCCCATGCCGGTGAGGCCCATGAAGGTTTCGCGCTTGCCGCCGAGGGCCATGCCAAAACGGGTCAGTTCCGCCAGACCACGGGTAATCAGGGCAGCGCGGGCGTTAAGGCCGAGCCCCATGCCGTCGCAGATGCCGGTGGCGATGGCGAGCACGTTTTTCACCGCCCCGCCCACTTCGGCGCCCGGCAGGTCGTCGTTGGCGTAGATACGCAACCGCGGCGTGTTTAGCGCTTGCGCCATGCTGCGGGCGAAGGCCGCATCGGAAGACGCGAGCGCGATGGCGGTGGGCAGCCCCTTTGCCACCTCGTCGGCAAAGCTTGGCCCGGTGAGGGCACCATGGGGGGCCTGCAAGCCAAGTTGTGCCACCACCTGATGAGTGAGCAATCCGGTGCCGGCTTCGAGGCCCTTGCAGACCCAGAGGAAGGGTAGGCCCGGTGCGATGGCCTGGATCGAGCCCAAGGTAGGGCGGAAGCCGGCCATCGGCGTGGCGAGTAGAGCCAGTTCAGCCCCGGCGAGGGCGGTTGGGATATCGGCGGTAACAGCCAGGGAAGCAGGGAAGCCGTGGCCGGGAAGCAGATCGGTGTTTTCCCGCGCCACTTCCATGGCGGCCGCGTGTTCGGCCTGCCAAGTCCATAGAGTGACGGCATGGCGCGGGGCAAAAGCCAGCGCCAGGGCGGTGCCCCAGGCACCGGCGCCGAATACCGCGAGTTTCATTGGCTTACAAACCCCAGACCTGGGTCGCCTTGACGTAGCCCTGCTGGCCGTCGCGATGCTTGACCTTGACCCATCCCGGCGGCGCGGCTTCGGTCAGGTCGAGGGCCACATCCTTCTCGGCCTCGAAGATCACCAGGGCCTTGTCGTCGGCCTGGGCGCGAATCTGGGCGCGGTCAGCCTTGACCAGCACCGTGCGCTGGTCAGCAGTCTTGGCCTTTTCAACCCAGGCCAGGTCACCCTTGGCGTCACGCACCTTAAGCCAGGGGCCGTTCGCCACCAAGACCTCCACCGGGGTGTAGCGGGCGACGATGAACAGGGGCTTGGCCTTGGTGGACGGAGCGTCGTAAAGCAGTGCCGCCTCCGCCAGGGAGCGGTAATCGAGAGCCGCCGCCGGCAGGGTCACCGCCGCGAGGCAGGCCGTCAGCAGCAGGCGGCGGGCACTCATCACTGCACCGGGGTTTCTTGGGTGCCGGCGCTGGCAGCTTGTTGCTGCTGACGCTGGAGGTAGATAGCCTCGAAATTCACCGGGGCCAGAATCACGGGCGGGAAACCTGCGCGGGAAACGCAGTCGGAAATGGTTTCACGCACATAGGGGAAGAGGATGTTCGGGCAGGCGACGGCAATGATCGGCTCCAGCTCTTCGCCCGGCACGTTGGCGATGCGGAAGATGCCGGCCTGGGCAGCTTCGGCGAGGAATTGGGTCTTCTCGCCGATCTTGGCGGTAACGGTCACCGTCAGCACGACTTCATAGGCATCGTCACCGACGGCGGTGCCGGCGGTCTGCAACTGCACTTCCACCTCGGGGGCTTCGCGTTCAAGGAAGCAGGCAGGCGAGTTGGGGGTCTCGACAGAAAGGTCCTTGACGTAGAGCTTTTCGATGCTGAAAACGGGGGCGGCTTGTTGCTCACTCATGATGAAAGTCCGGGTGGATAGTGTAAAGCGCGGATTCTAGCAGCCGCTCCGCGCTGGGAATATGGGGCTCAGGCCGCCAGCAGCGGGTCCAGCTTGCCGGCCCGATCGAGGGCGTGGAGGCCGTCGCAACCGCCTTCCACATAGGTGTCGCCGATGAAGATTTGCGGCACCGTGCGGGCGCCGCCAGTCTTTTGCGCCATCTCGGCCTGACGCTCGGGATGGAGGTCGATACGGATTTCCTCGATCCCGGTGACACCCTTGCGGGTCAGCAGGGCCTTGGCGCGAACGCAGTAGGGGCATTGCTCGGTGGTGTACATCAGCACATGGGGCATGATCGAACTCCTAGCCTTTCGTCGTGGTGGGCAGGCCGGCGTCTTTCCAGGCGCCGATGCCGCCGTTGAGATTGAACACCTGCTCGAAGCCAGCCTTCTTCAGTGTGCCGCAGGCGGAGCCGGAGCGGTTGCCGGAGGCGCAGCAGATGATGATGGCGCGCTGCTTGAATTTTTCCAGCTCCGACATGCGCTTTTCGAGTTGGCCGAGGGCGATGTGGCGGGCATTGGGAATGTGGCCCGTGGTCCATTCGCCAGATTCGCGCACATCGAGAACAATGGCGTCTTCACGATTCAGCTTGATGGTGGCGTCGGCCACCGAGATGCCGGCCTGGGCGCCGGGACTGACAAAGGACCACACCAGCATGGCGCCGCTGGTGATGACAAGGACGACGAGAAAAACGTTCTGCTGCAAAAATGCCACGATATCCATCAAGACTTAACCTTTAAAAGGGGCCACGCCGCAGAACACCTCGCGCATCAGGACGATGAGCTGAAGGGTGCGCTGGTCGGCAACCCGGTAAAACACCCGATTGGCGTCCTTGCGGGTTTGCAGGACGCCCTTGTCGCGCAAAATCGCGAGGTGCTGGGAAATATTGCTCTGGGAGGTGCCAACGGCATCGACGATATTCTGGACACAAACTTCCTGGTCGCCGACCACGCACAGTATCTTCAAGCGCAGCGGATGGGAAATCGCCTTCAGCGCCCGCGCCGCGGTTTCGATGTGTTCCTTCTTGTCGATCAGGAGGTTGATGGAGGTCATGGCCAGGGAAAGAACTCGCGCAGGTCGGCTTCGGTCAGTGAGAAAACCCGAATATTATAGAATGCTGCTTTTCCTTAATACCCCTCCTTCGTGCTTAACGATATGAAAAAGATAGTTTTGCTGCGCCACGGCGAATCCACTTGGAACCAGGAAAACCGCTTTACCGGCTGGACCGACGTCGGCCTAACCGAAAAAGGCCTCGCCGAAGCCAAGGCCGCCGGCCAGTTGTTGAAGAAGGAAGGCTACCGTTTCGACCTCGCCTTCACCTCCGTGCTCAAGCGCGCCAACAAGACCCTGGTGTCGGTGCTGGACGAGATGGACCTGCTGTGGATTCCGGTACAGCACTCCTGGCGTCTCAACGAGCGTCACTACGGCGCCCTGCAAGGCCTCAACAAGGCCGAGACCGCCGCCAAGTATGGCGACGAGCAGGTGCTGATCTGGCGCCGTGCCTACGATACCGCCCCGCCGGCCCTGGAAGAAGGCGATCCGCGCATCGAGGACAAGGATCCGCGCTATGTGGACCTCAAGCCGGGCGAGTTCCCCCGCACCGAGTGCCTAAAGGACACCGTGGCGCGCTTCGTGCCCTACTGGCTGGACACCATCGCCCCGGAGGTCAAGAGTGGTAAGAGCGTCATCATCGCCGCTCACGGCAACAGTATCCGTGCCCTCATCAAGTACCTGGACAATGTCTCCGACCAAGACATCGTCGGCCTCAACATTCCCACCGGCCAACCCCTGGTGTATGAGTTGAATGACGACCTGACCCCCATCCGCCACTACTATCTGGGCGACCAGGACGCCATCAAGGCCGCCATGGATGCGGTGGCGAACCAGGGTAAAGCCAAGTAAGTGATCCGTACCGCCGCGCTGCTGCTCGCCTTGCTGGGTTCGGCGGCGGCGCTGGCTGCCCCTGTTGCATCAGGCGCTCCCGCCGATGCCAAGCGTGACGAGTTGAACGATCTGCGCGGCCGTCTCGACGCCCTCAAGCGCGACCTGGCGAAGAGCGAGGAATCCAAGGCCTCCGCCGCTGACCAGTTGCGCGACATCGAATCGGCGATTTCCGATGCCAACCGCCGCTTGCGCGAACTCACCACACAACGCGGCGCGGTGCAGGACGAAATCGCCGCCCTCGACACCCAGTCCAAGGAAATCAGCGCCCGCAGCGCCGCCCAGCAACAGATGCTCGGGCGCCTGCTGCGCCACCAGTTCGCCCATGGCGAAGCCGATGCCCTGCGCCTGCTGCTGGCGGGGGAAGACCCGAACCAGAACGCCCGTGACCGCCATTTCCTGACCCTGTTGTCCCAGACCCGGGCCGAGATCATCGGCAAGCTGCGCGAGGCCCAGGTGGAAAAACAGCGCCTCGCCGAAACAGCCAAGGAACGTCAGGTCGAACTGGAAAAGATCGAAGCCAAACAGAAAGAGCAGCGCGAGAGCCTGGTGGCGCAACAGAAGCAGCGCCAGGCGGTGCTGGCGAAAATCTCCGACCGTATTCGCGGCCAGCGCAAGGAACTCGGTGCCCTCAAGCGCGATGAACAACGCCTGAGCAACCTGATCGCCCAACTGGCGAAAATCGCTTCCCGCCCGAAGAAGCCCAAGGTACAGAAGCCCGCCCCCAGCGGCCGCAACGAATCGCCGCGCCTGCACAACGAGAAAGTTCCTCAGCCCGGCAGCGATGGCAGCGATTTCGCCGCCCTCAAGGGTCGCCTGCGTCTGCCGGTGAAGGGTGAAATCGCCAACCGCTTCGGTACCCCTCGCGCCGAGGGCGGCGCCACCTGGAAGGGCCTCTTCATCCGTGCCGGCGAGGGCAGCGAGGTGCGTGCCGTGGCGGCCGGCCGCGTGGTGTTTTCCGACTGGCTGCGGGGCTTCGGCAACCTGCTGATCGTCGATCACGACGACGGCTACCTCTCGGTCTATGGCAATAACCAGTCCCTCTACCGCCAGCCCGGCGACGCGGTGAAAGCCGGCGAGGCCATTGCAGCAGCGGGCAACAGCGGTGGCAACGCGGAATCGGGTTTATACTTTGAACTCAGATTCCAGGGGCAGGCCTTTGATCCCTTGAAGTGGGTTTCGCTGCGCTAGCTAGCCGGCCGGCCCTTTCGATCCATCGCTCCGCCCCTTTTGCCCGCTTGGAGTAACGCATGCGTAGTTCGATCAAATTTCGGGGTCTGGCTTCCGCCGGCCTGATGGCCGCCACAGTTCTCGGCTTCGCCCTTCCCGCCCAGGCCCAGGGCAACGAGACCAGCCTTCCCATCGAAGAACTGCGCGCCTTTGCCGATGTCTTCAACGCCATCAAGCAGGGTTATGTAGAACCGATTGATGACAAGAAGCTCCTCACCCATGCCATCAGCGGCATGCTCTCCAATCTCGACCCCCATTCGGCCTATCTCGACTCCGATTCCTTCAAGGATTTGCAGGTCAGCACCCAGGGCGAGTTCGGCGGCCTCGGCCTCGAAGTCGGGATGGAAGACGGTCTGGTCAAGGTGGTCTCGCCGATCGAGGACACCCCCGCCTTCAAGGCTGGCGTCAAGGCCGGCGACCTGATCCTCAAGCTCGACGACACCCTGATCAAAGGCATGACCCTCAACGAGGCCGTCAAGCGCATGCGCGGCAAGCCGAAGACGCCGATCACCCTCACCATTTTGCGCAAAGGCGAAACGGCGCCCCTCATCATCACCGTGGTGCGTGACAAGATCAAGGTCCAGAGCGTCAAGTCGAAGATCATCGAGCCGGGCTACGGCTACCTGCGCGTGACCCAGTTCCAGGAAGAATCCGCCGCCGACGTGGTGCGTCACTTCGACAAGCTGGCGAAGGACAAGGATGGCCTCAAGGGCCTCGTGCTCGACCTGCGCAACGATCCGGGCGGTGTTCTGCACGGTGCCATCGGCGTTTCCGCTGCCTTCCTGCCCGCCAAGGTGGTGGTGGTATCCACCGATGGCCGCACTGAAGACGCCAAGCGCAAATACATCGCCAGCCCTGAAGACTACCTGCGCGGCAGTCGCGACGACTTTCTCAAGGCCATCTCGCCCCTGGCCAAGACCGTGCCTCTGGTGGTGCTGGTGAATGGCGGCTCCGCCTCGGCCTCGGAAATCGTCGCCGGCGCCCTGCAAGATCACAAGCGCGCCGTCATCATGGGTACCCAGACCTTCGGCAAGGGTTCGGTGCAAACCGTGCTGCCGCTCTCCGCCAACACTGCCATCAAGCTCACCACCGCCCGCTACTACACCCCCAACGGCCGCTCAATCCAGGCCAAGGGCATCGTGCCGGACGTGACCGTGGAAGAAACCGCCAATGGCGAGAGCCATGAGCGCCTCCTGCGCGAAGCCGATCTCGACAAGCACCTGGAGAATGACAAGGACCAGGCCGCTGCCAAGGAAGCGAAGGAAGGCAAGGATGCCGAAAAGCCCGCCGCCAAACCGCAGCCCAGGAGCAACGGCAATGGCAAGGGCAAGGGCGGCAAGGACGAGGAGGAAGCGGCGCGTCCGCCCGAGTTTGCCTCCAAAAATGATTACCAACTCGGTCAGGCCGTGAATCTGCTCAAGGCCTGGCAGATCATCCAGAAGCGTTAATACCGCCATGGCCCTCACCCCGGAAAAAGCTCGACTGCTGCGGGACAAGGAGCGTGGACTCTCCCGCTCCCACCCCCTGGCGATTCAGCCCGGGACGCGCAAGCATCGCGACATCCGCTTCGACAAGATCCGCCCCAGCCAGGTGGACGATGCCGTCACCCTGCTGGCCCGCCTGAACAACATGGACGTCGCGCCAGGCGTCGTGCCCAACAGCATCTCGATCTGGTACGAAGTCAGCGACTACACCCTGGAAGGCATCGAGAACGCCCTGATTGATCGCGGCTTCCATCTCGACAACAGCCTCTACTGCAAGCTGGTGCGCGCCGTGGTGTATTACTGCGAGGCTACCCAGTTGCGCAACATGAAGGTGCCGGAACGTCTCATCAAGAAGTCCCACGAGGTCTATTCCCAGGCCTGGGACCACCACCCTCACGGCGACCACGACGACACGCCGACGGATTTGCGCGAAGAGCGTTAATCGCTCCTGACCGGAAGGTCTCCCCCCATGGACGACCAGCAACTCCTGCGTTACAGCCGCCACATCCTGCTGCCGGAAATCGGTGTCGAGGGCCAGGAAAAGCTCCTCGCCGCGCGGGTGCTGGTGATCGGCGCCGGCGGCCTCGGCTCCCCCGTTGCCCTTTACCTCGCCTCCGCCGGCATCGGCTCCCTGGTGCTGGCTGACGGCGACACGGTGGACCTGACCAACCTGCAACGCCAGATCCTCCATCGCACCGCCGCCGTTGGCCGCCCCAAGGCCGAATCGGGCCGCAGCACCCTGGGCGAAATCAACCCCGGCTGCCATGTGGAAGCGCTGGTAGAGCGGCTTTCCAGTAGCCGCCTCGACGAGGAAGTCAGCCGCGCCGACCTGGTACTCGACTGCTGCGACAACTTCGCCACCCGCCACGCCGTCAATCGCGCCTGCGTCAAATTCCGCAAGCCCCTGGTCTCCGGTGCCGCCATCCGTTTCGACGGCCAGGTGGCGGTATTCGATCTGCGCCAGCCCGATGCCCCCTGCTACCACTGCCTGTTTCCCGAAGGCGAGGACGTGGAGGAAGTGCGCTGTGCCGTCATGGGCGTGTTCGCGCCGATCACCGGCATCATCGGCAGCGTACAAGCTGCCGAAGCCCTCAAGCTGCTGATTGGCTGCGGCGCCCCCCTGGCCGGGCGGCTGCTGCTGCTGGATGGGCTGGGCATGGAGTGGCGCGAAATCCGGGTGCCGAAAGACCCCGGCTGCGCCGTCTGCGGCGCGGTTGCAGCGAAACCTTAAGCCAGCCGCGCCCGCAGGAACAAGTCGGCGCCGATCACCCGGCGCTCGACGATGCTAAGTCGCAGCGCACCGGACAGGTCGCTCAGCTCCGGCAATCCAAACATCCCGCGCGCCTTGTCACCGAGCAGGATCGGCGCCTGGTAGATCAGCAGTTCATCGACGCAGCCCTCGCGCAAGAGGGAGCCATTCAGCTTCTCACCGCCCTCGACATGCACTTCGTTGATGCCACGCCGGGCCAGTTCGGCCAGCATCGCCGCCAGATCCACCTTGCCCGCTGCGTTCGGCAGCACGACTACCTCGATGCCCTGGGTCGCCAGGATGGCGGACTTCTCCACTTCGGGCACAGCGGCAAAAATCAAGGCGTTACCCCCCGCCAGCACCTTGGCGGCAGGAGAAATTTCCAGACGGCTATCCACCACCACCCGCAGCGGCTGGCGCTCGCAGGGCACGTCGCGCACCGTCAGGCTCGGATCGTCTTCCCGCACCGTACCGATGCCGGTCAGGATGGCGCAGGCTCTGGCGCGCCAGCCGTGGCCGTGACGCCGTGCCTCGGGGCCGGTGATCCATTGCGACAGACCATTGCTGAGGGCGGTGCGACCGTCAAGACTGGCCGCCGTTTTGAGGCGTACCCAGGGTCGGCCGCGCGTCATGCGCGAGACAAAACCAACATTGAGTTCCCGCGCCTCGACCTCCATCAGGCCCACCGCAGTCTCGATGCCTGCTGCCGCCAGACGCGCCATGCCGGTGCCGGCCACCTTCGGGTTCGGATCTTCCATGGCCGCAACAACACGGGCAACACCGGCAGCAATCAGGGCATCGGCGCAGGGGGGAGTGCGGCCATAGTGACTACAGGGTTCAAGAGTGACGTAGGCCGTCGTACCCTTGGCCGCGACACCGGCCAGCGCGAGCGCATGGGCTTCGGCATGGGGGCCGCCAGCGCGCTCGTGCCAGCCTTCGGCAATCACTTCCCCGCCGCGAACCAGAACGCAGCCGACGCGGGGATTAGGCGCCGTGGTAGTGAGTCCTCGCGCCGCCAATTCCAGGGCGCGAGCCATGTAGGCATGGTCTGCGGCACTGAACATCAGGCGGTACTCGACACCACTCAGGAGCCGGCAGGGCTGCGCGGCTTGCGGGTGGACGTGGTGCGGGGGCGCTTGACTTCGAGGATGGCGTCGGAGAATTCCTGCACGTCCTCGAAATTGCGATAGACCGAAGCGAAGCGGATGTAGGCCACCTTGTCGAGTTTCTTCAATTCCCGCATCACCAGTTCGCCGACGCGATCCGTCGGCACTTCGCGTTCGCCGAGACTGACCAGGCGTTCCTCGATGCGATCAAGGGCGCCATCGACACTCTCGGTGGTCACCGGACGCTTGCGCAGGGCCAGCATCATGCTGGCCTTGAGCTTGTCGCGGTCGTACTCGGTGCGGCTGCCGTTCTTCTTCACCACCAGGGGCAGTTGCAGTTCGACCCGCTCGTAGGTGGTGAAGCGCTTGTCGCAGGACATGCAGCGACGACGACGGCGCACGGTGTCGCCGTCTTCGTTTTCCCGGGTATCAACAACCTGGGTGTTTTCGTCGCCGCAATAGGGACATTTCATGGTCCGGCCCTCCGGGCCATCCCATGAACTGCCCCGGCATAAACGCCCCCATCCCCCCGCCCCCCTTCCCGAGGAAGGGGGCGACTAGTGTGCTCGCCCGTTGGGCGAGAACCTAGGTATGGGGAGGTGGTAAGCATAGGGACGTTAAGCGCCGTACACCGGGAACTTCTTGCACAGGGCCGCGACCTTCTCGCGCACGGTGGCGAGTACTGCCTCGTCGGTCGGGGCGTCGAGTACGTCGGCGATCAGGTGAGCCACCTGCTCGGCCTCGATCTCGGTGAAGCCGCGCGTCGTCATGGCTGGCGTACCGATGCGGATGCCGGAGGTGACGAAAGGCTTCTGCGGGTCTTTCGGAATCGCGTTCTTGTTCACCGTGATATGGGCCTGGCCGAGAACCGCCTCGGCTTCCTTACCGGTGATGTTCTTGGCGCGCAGGTCGAGCAGGAACACATGGGACTCGGTACGGCCGGAAACGATGCGCAGGCCACGGCCGGTGAGCACCTTGGTCATCACCTGGGCATTCTCGATCACCTGTTCCTGGTAGTTCTTGAACTCGGGGGTCATAGCCTCCTTGAAGGCCGTGGCCTTGGCGGCGATGACGTGCATCAGCGGACCACCCTGGAGGCCGGGGAAAATGGCGGAATTGATCGCCTTCTCGTGTTCAGCCTTCATCAGGATCACGCCACCACGGGGGCCGCGCAGGGTCTTGTGGGTGGTGGAGGTAACCACGTCGGCGTGGGGCACCGGATTCGGATAAAAGCCAGCAGCGATCAGGCCGGCATAGTGGGCCATATCCACCATGAAGATGGCGCCAACAGCCTTGGCAACCTTGGCGAAACGCTCGAAGTCGATGCGCAGGGAGTAGGCGGAAGCACCGGCGATAATCAGTTTCGGCTTGTGTTCGTGGGCCAGACGCTCCATGGCGTCGTAGTCGATCTCTTCAGCGTCGGTGAGGCCGTAGGGCACGACGTTGAACCACTTGCCGCTCATGTTGAGGGCCATGCCGTGGGTCAGGTGACCGCCTTCGGCCAGGCTCATGCCGAGAATGGTGTCGCCGGGCTTGAGGAAGGCGAGGAACACCGCCTGATTGGCCTGGGAGCCGGAATTCGGCTGCACGTTGGCCGCGTCGGCACCGAACAGCTTCTTCAGGCGGTCGATGGCCAGTTGCTCGGCCACATCCACATGCTCGCAGCCACCGTAGTAACGCTTGCCCGGATAGCCTTCGGCGTATTTGTTGGTGAGCTGGGAACCCTGGGCTTCCATGACGGCGCAGGAAACGTAGTTCTCCGAGGCGATCAGCTCGATGTGATCTTCCTGGCGACGGTTTTCATCCTGAATCTTGGCCCACAGGTCGGGATCGGTCTTGGCCAGGGTGTTCTGCTTAGAAAACATTTTTCGCTCCGAAAAATGTTTCGGTGAAGGCTAATGCGCTTTGCGCGTTATGCCGGAACCAAAACATCGATAATTGAAAGTAAGCCGTGAAGCTGGCTAAAGGAGCAAGATTTTATCACTCGACCGCCTGGAGCATGGTCTGCTCCAGATGGCGGCGGTCGGCCCAGGAAATCAGGCGCCATTCGCCGCTGCCGATATCAATCCAGTTCAGCGCCGCATTGGGCACGTCGAAATCCCGTGGCGACACCAGGTCGCGCCCGGCGGCGCGGCGGTAGATGATGTCGAGCACCCCGCCATGGGCCACCAGCAGCACGGTTTCGCCCGGATGCTCGGCGGCGAGGCGCTCGATGGTGACAGTGACGCGCAGCGCGAAGGCAGTCAGGCTCTCGCCGCCGCTGTAGTCGTAATGCATGTCCCGCGCCCGGTAGTAGGCATGGGCTTCGGGATGGCGCTGGTGCGCCTCGTCCAAGGTCAGCCCTTGCAGGCAGCCGTAGTGGCGCTCCCGCAGGCCCACCTCCGGCGTCACCGGCAGGCCAAAGCGGAGGGCGGCCGCTTCGGCGGTCTGCCGGGCGCGGCCCAGATCGCTGCTGTAGATAGCGCTGAAACAATGCGCCGACAGCCCCTGGGCAGCGGCGCTGGCCTGGCTGCGGCCGGTGGCATTGAGGGGAATGTCGATATGGCCTTGCAGACGCTTTTCGGCGTTCCAGTCGGTTTCGCCATGGCGGACGATGCAAATGCGGGTGGGCAGAGTCGATGTCATAGGGTGCAGATTATCGGCGAAAGCTCCATTCCGCCGCCAGCATATCTATGGCCGACTCACTCCTCGCGCAACCGGCGCTGGGCGCTTTCGCGCCGAGCATCGCCACGCAGGATATCGGCCAGGCGCTGACGGACAAAATCTATATGCGTCTCCGAGGCCTTGCGCGCCTCCTCGGCGTGGCCGCCATCAATGGCCTCCCAGATGCGCCGATGCTGGGCGCGCAACTGGGTCTGGGCCTCGGGCATGCGCACCAGTTCGGAGAGGTTGCGCCGGATGTGGTCCCGCGCCAGGCGCAGCAGGCTGCCGGTCAGATGGCCGATGATGGCGTTATGGGCCGCTTCTGCAATCGCCTGATGAAAGCCAACATCGCGCTCCACCTGGGCCTCCAGGTCGTCGCCGGCAAAGGCCTCTTCCAGGCGTTGGTGGCAAAGGCGCAGGCGCTCCCGGTCGGCCTCGGTGGCCCGGCGGGCGGCGCATTCGGCCGCCTTGGCCTCCAGCAGATGACGGAATTCAAGCAGGTCTTCGCGCACCGAGGGATGGGCCTCAAGCATCGACTCCCAAGGCTCGGCAAAACCGGCATCGAGGCCGTCGGTAACAAAGGTGCCTTCACCCTGACGACTGGTCAGCAACCCACGGGAAACCAGCTTCTGGATCGCCTCGCGCAGGGATGAACGGGAGACGCCCATCTCCTGGGCCAGCTCCCGTTCCGGCGGCAGGCGGTCACCGGCCTTAACCGAGCCTTCGAGGATGCGCTGCTCCAGTTCATGGGCTACCGCGTCAGAAATGCGGGGGGCGGCAAGTCGTCGTTCCATGTCAGCTCCATAGTGGTCCGACCACTAGAATATCACCAAAATATCCCCTGGCAAGGGGGCCACTTTTCCATTGACAAGGCCGCTATCAAAGGGTTACATTGCGAAAAATAATTGGTCCGACCAGCAAACCAATCGAGGAGACCCACCCCATGACGACGGCTCGCGTCTATCCGGGCAAGCCCACGGATGCCTACCTTTTCGGCACCTGCGTGGTGGACCTTTTCGACCCGGAGGCCGGGCTCTCCACCGTCAAGCTCCTGGAACGGGAAGGCATCCGCGTCCATTTCCCCCAAGACCAAACCTGTTGCGGCCAGCCCGCCTACACCAGCGGCTTTGCCGACGAAGCGCGGGCGGTGGCGGAAAAGCAGTTGGGCCTGTTCCCCGAGCCCTGGCCGATCGTGGTGCCTTCCGGTTCCTGCGGCGGCATGATGCGCTTGCACTGGCCGAAGCTCTTCGCCGGTCGCGGGGAGCAGGAGGCTCAGGCCCAGGCGATTGCGGAACGGGTGTTCGAGCTGACGGAATTTCTGCTTCACGTCTGCCGGGTGCAACTGGCGGACCGGGGCCAGCCGGGCAGCGCCGTGCTGCATACCTCCTGCTCTGCCCGCCGCGAAATGGGCTCCCACCTGAGTTCTGGCGCCCTGCTCGATCAACTCGACAACGTCACGGTCGCCAAACAACACCACGAGGCCGAATGCTGCGGCTTCGGCGGCGCCTTCGCCGTGCGCCATCCGGACATTTCCGCCGCCATGGCCGGCGACAAGACCGATGCCCTGATCGACACCGGCGCCGACACCCTGGTTTCCGCCGACGGCGGCTGCCTGCTCAACCTCAACGGCACCCTGGAGAAGCGCGGTGCCAAGCTGCGCGGCCAGCACATCGCCAGCTACCTCTGGCAACGCACCGGGGACGAAACATGAACGCCCGCGACCAGATACTCGGCCGTTTGCGCCAGGCCCAGGCGACGGCCCTGTCCCTGCCACAACTCGCTCCCAGCGCCGCCATCCCCGAGCCGGACCGGGTCGAGCGCCTGAAAGCCAATCTGGAAGCGGCCCACGGCGAAGTCATCGATGCCCGCCAGGGCGACTGGTGCAACATCCTGGCCGCTCTCTGCGCCGCCAAAGGCATCCGCCGCCTGATGCTGGCGCCCAATGTCCCCGCCTGCGGCGTCGGCGAAACCGTTGCGGTAGAGCGTTTCGACCGCCCCCTGGAAGCCCTCAAGGAACACCTGTTCCTCGGCATTGATGCCGGCCTGACCGTGGCCGATTGCGCCCTCGCCGCCACCGGCATGCTGGTGCTGGCCTCATCTCCCGCCCAGCCGCGCAGCCTTTCCCTGGTGCCGCCGATTCATGTTTGCCTGCTCGACGCCGGCCGCATTCACGCAGACCTGGCGGCCGCGCTGAGCGCCGAAGCCTGGGATTCCGCCCTACCCACCAACCTGATTTTCATCTCCGGCCCATCAAAGACTGCCGACATCCAGCAAACCCTGGCCTACGGCGCCCACGGCCCGAAGCAGCTGATCGTGATTCTCACTGCTGCTGGGAGTCTGTCATGAACGCCTCGGCCAGCAATCTCGCCGACGGCTTTCAGAGTCGCGCCAAGGGCGCCGTCGGCAACCCGCAGTTACGCAAGAGCTTTCGCGGCGCCATGGATTTCCTCATGGCCAAGCGCGCCAGCCAGTTTCCCAACGATGCCGACTTCCAGGACCTGCGCCGCCAGGGCGAGGCGATTCGCCGCTACAGCCTGTCGCGCCTGCCGGCGCTGCTGGAACAGCTCGAAGCCAATCTGATCCGCAACGGCATCCAGGTCCATTGGGCCGAGAACGCCGAGCAGGCCCGCGCCATCATCATCGACCTCGCCCAACGCGCCAAGTCCGACCTGGTGGTCAAGGGCAAATCCATGGTGAGCGAAGAGATCGAGCTCAACCATGCTCTCGCCGCTGCCGGGGTCGAAGCGCTGGAATCGGACATGGGCGAATACATCGTCCAGCTTGCCGGCGAACCGCCCTCCCACATCATCATGCCGGCGATCCACAAGACCAAGGAAGAGATTGCCCGCCTCTTCGCCGCGAAGATTCCCGGCGTCGACTACACCGATTCGGTGGATGAACTGATCCAGATCGGCCGCCGGGTGCTGCGCGACAATTTCCGCACCACGAAGATCGGGCTGTCGGGTGTCAATGTGGCGGTGGCCGAAACCGGCACCCTGTGTCTGGTGGAAAACGAAGGCAACGGCCGCATGTGCACTACCGTGCCCGAGATCCACATCGCCATCACCGGCATCGAGAAAGTGGTGGAAAAGCTCGACCATGTAGCGCCGCTGATGACCCTGCTCACCCGCTCCGCCACCGGTCAGGCCGTCACCACCTATTTCAACTGGATCAGCGGCCCGCGCCGCGAAGGCGAACTTGATGGCCCGAAGGAAGTACATCTGGTGCTGCTCGACAACGGCCGCACACAAGCCTATGCCGACGAGACCTTCCGCGCCACCCTGCAATGTATCCGCTGCGGCGCCTGCATGAACCACTGCCCGGTGTACACCCGCATCGGCGGCCACGCCTACGGCACCACCTACCCCGGCCCGATCGGCAAGATCATCTCGCCCCATCTGCTCGGCCTGGCCTCCACCCACTCCCTGGTCACCGCCTCCACTCTCTGCGGCGCCTGCGCTGAAGTCTGCCCGGTGGGAATTCCGATTCCCGACCTGCTGATCCATCTGCGCCAGCAGGCGCAAGGGCCGAACAGCGGCGAGCCATCCCACCTGCGCGGCGCCGGCAGCGGCCACAAGGCCCTCGCGGTGCTGGCCTTCGACGGCTGGCGCCAGCTGTATGCCCACCCGACCCTTTATCGCCTGTTCAGCTGGTTCGCCACCCGCCTGCGCGGCCTGACGCCAAGCCGCCAGGGCGCCTGGACCGACAGCCGCGCGCCGCTGGTTCCGGCACGGCGCAGCCTGCATGAATTGATGGCACAACGGAACCGTTCCCGACCACCCTAAAGAAATAGAAGGAAGCCCTGCGGTTTTCCACTAGACACAAGAACCATAAGACCGATTAAGCTACGCCCGCCCGATGAATGGGGAAACGTCATTTACGGCGACAGAATTCAAAGCCACATAGAGCGCAGAACACCTGCCACGGAGGAAGCATCAATGAACGCACTGCTCAAGCTGTCGGGTCTGATCGACGGCCTCACCGAGCGCATCGGCAAGACGACGACCTGGCTGGTATTGGTCGTGGTCCTGATCTCGGCTGGTAACGCCACCATGCGCTTCACCATCGACTGGAGTTCCAATGGCCTGCTGGAAATCCAGTGGTATCTGTTCTCCGTCATCTTCATGATGTGCGCCGGCTACACCCTGATGAAGAACGAGCATGTGCGCATTGACATCGTCTCCGGCCACTTCTCGGCCAAGACGCGCGGCTATATCGACATCTTCGGCTTCCTGTTCTTCTTCTTCCCCATGGTGTATCTCTTCGTCACCCTGGGCTGGCCCTTCTTCATGGTGGCCTTCGACGGCGGCGAAATGTCGCCCAATGCCGGCGGCCTGATTCGCTGGCCGGTCAAGCTGTTCCTGCCCCTCGGCTTCCTGCTGCTGGCGGTGCAGGGCCTTTCCGAACTCATCAAGCGGGTCGCCTTCGTCATGGACATGATCCCCGATCCCAACGACAAACACGGCAAATCGGCAGAGGAAGAACTCGCCGAGGAAATTGCCAAGACCGCCCGGGGGGTCGAGCAATGACCGAATTTCTCATCGCCAACATGGCGCCGATCATGTTCGCCTCGCTGGTGGTTTTTCTGCTGGTGGGCTTCCCGGTCTCCTTCGCCCTCGCCGCCAACGGCATCGTCTTCGGCCTGATCGGCATCGAACTCGGCCTCCTCACGCCCTCCCTGTTCTCCGCCCTACCGGAGCGCATCTTCGGCATCATGAACAACGACACCCTGCTGGCGGTGCCGTTCTTCACCTTCATGGGTCTGATCCTGGAACGCTCGGGGCTGGCGGAAGAACTGCTCGATACCATCGGCCAGCTGTTCGGGCCGATCCGTGGCGGCCTCGCCTACGCGGTGATCTTCGTCGGCGCCCTGCTGGCGGCCACCACCGGCGTCGTCGCCGCCTCGGTGATCTCCATGGGCCTGATCTCCCTGCCGATCATGATGCGCTACGGTTATGACCGCCGCCTCGCCTCGGGCGTCATCGCCGCTTCCGGCACCCTGGCCCAGATCATCCCGCCCTCCCTGGTGCTCATCATTCTCGCCGACCAGCTTGGCCGTTCCGTCGGCGACATGTATGAGGGCGCCTTCGTGCCCGGTCTGGTGCTGACCGGCATGTATGTTGGCTACGTGCTGCTGGTGACCATCATCAAGCCCGCCGCCGCCCCGGCTCTGCCGCCCGAAGCGCGAACCATCCACGGCATGGCCATGGTGATGCGGGTGCTGACGGTGCTAATGCCGCCCCTGCTGCTGATCTTCCTCGTCCTCGGCACCATCTTCCTCGGCATCGCCACCCCCACCGAGGGCGGCGCCATGGGAGCCGCTGGCGCCCTCGGCCTGGCGCTACTGAAAAAGCGCCTGTCCTGGAAGCTGCTCAAGCAGGCCATGGACTCCACCTCCAAGCTGACCACCTTTGTTGTCTTCATTCTGGTCGGCGCCCGGGTGTTCTCGCTCACCTTCTACGGCGTCGATGGCCACGTCTGGGTCGAACATCTGCTCACCGGCCTGCCGGGAGGCCAAACCGGCTTCCTGATTGTGGTCAACGTCATGGTGTTCCTGCTCGCCTTCTTCCTCGACTTCTTCGAGCTGGCCTTCATCATCGTGCCGCTGCTTGGACCGGTGGCGGAAAAGCTGGGCATCGACCTGATCTGGTTCGGCGTCCTGCTCGGGGTCAACATGCAAACCTCGTTCATGCACCCGCCCTTCGGCTTCGCCCTGTTCTACCTGCGCTCGGTGGCGCCGAAGGAAGTGAAAACCTCTGAAATCTACTGGGGCGCAATCCCCTTCGTGGTGATCCAGTGCGTCATGGTGGCCCTCATCATCATCTTCCCCGGCATCGTCAGTTACGGCGACGAAGCGGCGCGCAAAGCCGCCGCCGATGCCCCGGCGGTGGAACTGAACCTGGACCAGATTCGCGAAAACCAGGGCGGAGGAACCGAAAAGGAAGGCAATGACGCCAAAGACGAGGCCAAGGACGACGATCTCGCCAAACGCCTTGGCGGCGGAGCCAGTTCAGCGACGCCAGGCGCCGATACCGCGAAAGATGATGCCGGCGGCGATCTCGGCGCGGCACTGCGCGGCAACAAGTAGCATCGACGAAGCCACCGTGCGTCTTGTCAGACGCGCGGACTGACTTGAAAGCCGCAAAATAAAAAAGCCCCGATCTTCCGATCGGGGCTTTTTGCTGGGGGCGAGAAGGCTTATTTCTTCTTCGCCGCAGCTCCACCACCGTGCATGAATTGCGCCAAAGTCGCTTCGGCAATACTGAACCAGGCGTTCTGCTGCTTGGCATAGGCAAAGTAGTGGTCGTGCATCTTCTTGAAGGCCGGATTCTTCGCCGCCTCCTCTTCGTACACCTCCAAAGAGGCCTTATGGAAGGCCGCCAACAGGTCGGGGCTGAACTTGGCCAGCTTGACACCGTTGCCCAGGAGCTTGCCCAGGGCCGCCGGATTCTTGTGGTCGTATTCGGCCATCATGTTGACGTTGGCTTCCGCCGCCGCCGCCTCGAAAGCAGCCTTGAACTCAGGCGTCAGGCTGTCCCACTGCTTCTTGGAAACGAAGAAGTGAATGACCGGACCCGCTTCCCACCAACCCGGGTAGTAGTAGTGCTTGGCCACCTTGTAGAAGCCGAGTTTTTCGTCGTCGTAGGGACCGACCCACTCGGCGGCGTCAATGGTGCCTTTTTCCAGGGCGGGATAGATTTCGCCACCGGGAATCTGTTGCGGCACGGCGCCGAGCTTGGCCCACACCCTGCCGGCGAGGCCGGCGATGCGGATCTTGAGGCCCTTGACGTCATCGACCTTGTTGATTTCCTTGCGATACCAGCCGCCCATCTGGACGCCGGTGTTGCCGCCGGCGAAAGAAACGACGCCGTAACTGGCATAGAAGTCGTCCAGCATCTTCTGGCCGCCACCGTAATAAATCCAGGCATTGGTCTGGCGGCAGTCCATGCCGAAGGGAACCGCCGTACCGAAGGCGAAGGTGGGATCCTTGCCGACGGAATAGTAGGAGCAGGTGTGGCAGCACTCGACCGTGCCAGCCGTTACCGCATCCAGAGCGGCGGGGCCGCCGGGGACGATTTCACCCGCAGCGAAAACCTGGATCTGGAATTTTCCGCCCGTCAGTTCCTTGACGCGCTTGGCCAGCACCTCAGCGCCGCCGTAAATGGTATCCAGGCTCTTGGGGAAACCGGAGGTGAGGCGCCACTTGACGGTGGGGGCGGTCTGGGCCACAGCCGGGGCCGCGCCAGCGGCGAGCACACCAGCGATACCAGCACTCTTTAGAAATTTGCGTCGTTCCATTGGACTTCTCCTCTTTATTGGGTTGTGAAGTGGAAGAACCACGAATTCATTATAGGCACGGAAAGTTAAATAATTTCTGGTCGGACCAATGAGTTTTCAGTTCCCCGCCACGGTCATGCTTTCGATCAGGATCGAGCCCACCTGCTTTGAGCCGCGCACGGCGATGTCATTGCCGATGGCGACGATGTTGCGGAACATGTCCTTGAGGTTGCCGGCGATGGTGATCTCATGCACCGGGTACTGAATGATGCCCTTCTCCACCCAGTAGCCGGCAGCGCCCCGGGAGTAATCACCGGTAACGTAATTGACACCCTGACCGAGAAGCTCGGTTACCAGCAGACCGGTACCCATTTCCCTCAGCAGCCCCGCCAGATCGTGCTGTCCGGGATGCACCAGCAGATTGTGGCTACCGCCGGCATTGCCGGTGGTCTTCATGCCGAGCTTGCGGGCGGAATAGGTGGAGAGGAAATATCCTTCCAGCACACCGTCCTTCACCAGTTTCCGGTCATGGGTGGCGACGCCGTCGTCATCGAAGGGGCTGGAAGCGAAGGCCTTCTTCAGATGAGGGCGCTCGCTGATGTTGACGAACTTCGGGAACAGGGACTGGCCGAGGCTGTCGGGGAGGAAAGTGGTCTTGCGATACAAACTGCCGCCACTGACGGCATGGGCAAAGTTGCCGATCAGCGCCACCGCCAGGGGCGCCTCGAACAGCACCGGCACCTGGCGCGTGTCCAGCTTGCGGGCGCCCAGACGCGACAGGGCGCGGCGCGCGGCGTAGTCGCCAATGGCCTCGGGAGCAGCCAGGTCGCGGGGATCGCGATGGCTGGTGTACCAGTCGTCGCGCTGCATGTCGTCGCCCTCGCCGGCAATCACCGAGCAGGCAATGTAGTGGCGCGAGGTGGCGAAGCCGTCCATGAAACCCAGGCTGTTGGCGGAAACAAACTGGGATTCCTGAATCGACACCGTAGCCCCTTCGCTGTTGCGAATCTCCGGGCTGACATCGAAGGCCGCCTGCTCGCAGGCCTTGGCAACGTCGATGGCTTGGTCAACGCCGAGCGTCCAGGGGTGGTGCAGGTCCAGGTCCATGGACGCGGTAGCGAGAAGCTCACGTTCCGGCAGGCCGGCGCAATCGTCTTCCGCCGTGAAGCGGGCAATCGACATGGCCGCCGCCACGGTGTCGCGCAGGGCCTTGGGGGAAAAATCCGAGGTGCTGGCATGGCCGCGCCGCTGACCGATGTAGACGCTGACGCCGATGCCCTTGTCGCGGTTGTACTCGATGGTTTCCACGTCCTGGCGACGCACACTGATGGACTGGCCGAAGCCCTCCGAGACATCGGTTTCGCAGGCGCTGGCGCCCAGGCTGCGGGCATGGTCGAGAACATCCTGCGCCAACTGGCGCAACTGGGCCTGGGAATGGCTGAATCCGGCTTGTTTCATGAGAGGGAGGAAGGGGGCGGGTGGGGAAAGATATAATCATACCCGTGGACACTGACAACCTAGACCAAGACAACGCGGACGATCCCTTTGACGGCCGGCCGAGCAAATCCCAGCTCAAGCGGGAAATGCACGCGCTTCAGGATTTGGGCGAAGAACTCGTCGCCCTTTCTACCGACCGCCTGAAGAAGATCAACATCCCGGAAAACCTGCGCGAGGCTTTGCGCGATGCCCAGCGCTTCACCAAGCACGAGGCCAAGCGCCGGCAGATGCAGTTCATCGGCAAGCTGATGCGCGACATCGACCCGGCGCCAATCCGCGAGGCCCTGGACGAAATCAAGGGCCTTTCCGCCGCCGCCACGGCGCGCCAGCATGCCCTGGAGCGGCTGCGGGTGCGCCTGCTGGAAGACGAGAAGGTACTGGGCGAAATCGCCCGCGACTATCCGGGCGCCGATTTACAGCACCTGCGCACCCTGCGCCGCAATGCCCTCAAGGAACAGGAACTGCACAAGCCGCCGCGCGCCTTCCGCGAATTGTTCCGACAACTGCGCGACCTAGGCCGCAACGGCGGCGCGGACGACGATTACGCTGAAGACGAAGACCACGGTGGCAGCGCAGGCGAGAATGACGAATGAACTCCTGATCGGCCTGGTGTCAGTTTCCGACCGGGCCTCCAGCGGCGTGTATGAAGACAAGGGCATTCCCGCCCTGCAAGAGTGGTTCGGCGCCGCCCTCGCCAGCCCCTGGCGCATGGAAACGCGGCTGATTCCCGACGAACAAGCGCTGATCGAGCAGACTCTGATCGAACTCTGCGACCAGGCCGGCTGCCATCTGGTGCTGACCACCGGCGGCACCGGCCCCGCCCCCCGCGACGTGACGCCGGAAGCCACCCTGGCTGTGGCCCACAAGGTGATGCCGGGCTTCGGCGAACAGATGCGGCAGGTGAGCCTGAAATATGTGCCGACGGCGATACTCTCGCGTCAGGTAGGGGTGATCCGGGGCAGTACGCTGATCCTCAACCTGCCCGGCCAGCCCAAGGCGATCAAGGAAACCCTCGACGGCGTCTTCGCCGCCGTGCCCTACTGCCTCGACCTGATCGGCGGGCCTTACGTGGAAACGGTGGAAAGTATCATCAAGGCGTTTCGCCCCAAGTCGGCGCTGAAACCCGCCGCGGCTTAATCCAGCGACGTGACGGTATAGCTGCCGATCACGTAATCCGGCCCGGTCTCGACCAGCTTCAGCGGCTGCAAGCGCGCCGTGCGGCCTTCGTGGGCGAAGGTCATGGCGACCCGGTCTTCCCAGGCATTGATCGGCATCACCACACGCACGATACTGCCCGCCTCGATGGCGGATTCGAGCAGGATGACATCGGTACGCAGACCGGCACTGTCGGCGGTGATGGCGCGCGGCGTCTTGCCCAAGGTTTCCACGCCCACCGAGCCTTGGCGGTCGGATTCCCGCGTGAAGCGCCGCACCACAGCCAGCAGCCAGTTGTTGCCGCCGTCCGGCTGCAAACCAAGCAGAACGCCGATGCGTATCCAGTCGCGCACACCGATCTGCACTTGCGCCCCCATGCCGCCGACGCTGACATCGTCCACCACCCAGGATTCCGGCTCGATGCCCGAGGGAGCGCCAACCAGGCGGGTGGTGATGTTGTCGAGCCCGTACACCACCGCCAGGCGTGACTTCACCGGGTGACGGGCATGGGAACGCATGGGCGGCTTGGGCGCCCAGTTGCTGACCAGGTGATCGAACACACCAACCAGGGCACGGACCGAATACTGGCCGCCGAGGGCCAGATCAGCCGGCGCCTCGCCGGTTTGTTCGACGCGGGCGCGCAACTCCGCCACCGCCTCCAGGGCGGCGCCGGCATTGAAGAAACGCAGGGTGGGCGTGATTTCCGGCAGCTTGGCCAGACGCGTCGGCGGCAGCGGCTTGGCGGCATCCACCCAATGCACGTTGTCGGGACGCACCTGATCGGTAAACACAAAGCGCGGCAGGAAGTGCGCAATCAAACGCTCGGCAATTTCGATTTCCAGCGGCATCAGGTTGTTCATGGCTGAAGCCTGAAACACCAGCAGGCGCAGGTATTCGCGCTCGACATGGGTCTCACCGACCACGGTCGAATACAACTGCACCCCCTTGAGAGCAATCTTGTTCGCCACCGCCGACAGGTAGATGCGGCCCGCAGACTGCCACAAGCGACCGTCGATGGGGCCGTAACGGAACTGTTCCCACTTCAGGCGCGCCTCGAAGGCATTCAGTAAACGGCAGTGCAGCAGGGGCAGCCGCGGCTTGATGTCGTCGGCCCCCTTGGCCTTGGCCTCAAAGGCGGCAAGGCATAACTCGTAAACCTGGATCAGCGCCACCCAGAAGCCATGATTCTCCTGCCACAGCTTCATCTCCTGGGACCGCCCCAGACGCGGCGCCGTCAGGTATTCCCGCGCCAGACGACGCGAATGTGCGGCGGCCACCTCGTCGAGTTGCAAGGCCACGTCAAGCCGCTGCTCCAGTTTGAAACCCTCGTCCGCCGCCATGGACTCAAGCCAGGTGGCCGCCTCTTCAATGCCGATCGCGGGTTCGCGGGTGGCGAGTTCGGTGAGCACACGCCGCGCCTCCTTGACGTCGGCCAGGGGATGATCGGTGCTTGAAGAGAAGAGGCGTTTGAGCATGGGAAACCGGCTGGATAGCAAGTAATTCGCAAGGAATTCGGAGCGTCACCGTTCAGCATAGCGAAAAACCAAGGGCATGTCATGCTGCGAATGCCCGTGACGGGTTCGTCTCCAGGGGTTTCCGCTAGAATGGCCCCTCGACCGCGACACCCCAACCATCCACTTTCCCGCGACTTTCCGATGCGCCCATATCTGGACCTGATGCGCCATGTGCTTGAGCACGGCCATGTAAAAAGCGACCGCACCGGCACCGGCACCCGCTCGGTTTTCGGCTGGCAGATGCGCTTCGACCTCGCCGCCGGCTTTCCGGTGCTGACCACCAAGAAGCTCCACCTGCGCTCCATCATTCATGAACTGCTGTGGTTCCTCAAGGGCGAAACCAACATCGCCTACCTGAAAGAAAACGGCGTTTCGATCTGGGACGACTGGGCCGACGAGAACGGCGACCTGGGCCCGGTGTATGGCCACCAGTGGCGTCACTGGCCCGGTCGCGACGGCCAGGAAATCGACCAGATCACCCAGCTCATGGAAGGGCTGCGCAAGAACCCGGATTCGCGCCGCCATCTGGTCACGGCCTGGAATCCCGCCGACGTGGATCGTATGGCCCTGCCGCCCTGTCATGCCCTGTTCCAGTTCTACGTCGCCGACGGCAAGCTCTCCTGCCAGCTTTACCAGCGCAGCGCCGACATCTTCCTCGGCGTGCCCTTCAACATCGCCTCCTACGCCCTGCTGACCATGATGATGGCCCAGGTGCTCGGCCTCCAGCCCGGCGACTTCGTGCACACCCTGGGTGACGCCCATCTCTACTCCAACCACCTGGAGCAGACGCAACTGCAACTTTCCCGTGATCTGCGCCCGCTGCCGACCATGAAGCTGAATCCGGCGGTGACCGACCTGTTCGCCTTCCGCTTTGAAGACTTCACCCTCGAAGGCTACGACCCCCACCCCCATATTCCGGCGCCCGTCGCCGTATAAGCGGCAATGATTCTGTGCGGCGATATCGGCGGCACCAAGGCCCTGTTCGGGCTGGCCGAGCTTGTTGCCGGTCGGCCCCGGATACGCCACCGGCAGCGTCTGGAATGCGCTGACTTTGCCGATTTTCCATCGCTGCTGGCGGCCTTCCTGGCGGCGGCACCCGCCGAACTGCCGCGCCCCGGCGCCGGCTGCCTGGCGGTGGCCGGCCCGGTGGCTGACGATGGCCGCTTCGCCCGGCTCACCAACCTGCCCTGGGCCGTGGAGTGCGCGGACCTGGAAAAAGATTTCGGCCTGCCGCGACTCCATCTGGTGAATGACTTCGCCGCCGCTGCCATGGGGGTGCTGGCTGCCACCGACAATGATCTGGTCAGGCTCCAGACCGGCGAACCCTTGCCCCAGGGCGTCAAGCTGGTGGTCGGCGCCGGCACCGGGCTGGGCATGGCGGTGCTGGTTCCCGATCCTGCTGCCGCCGCGGGCTGGCGCGTGTTGCCGGGCGAAGGCGGTCATGTCGGCTTCGCCCCTCAGGATGAAATCCAGGCCCGGGTCTGGGCCGCCCTGCTGCAAGAACATGGCCGCGTCACCAACGAGCGCTTGATCTCCGGCTCGGGGCTGGCGGCGATTCATCGCATCCTCGCCGACGAGCTTCTGGAGCCCGCCGCCATTACCGCTGCCGCCCTCGAAGATGCCAATGGCGCCGCCCGCACCTCGGTCAATGTATTTCTCGCCGCCTACGGCGCCTACGCCGGCGACATGGCCCTGGCCCTGATGGCTCGGGGCGGCGTCTATCTTGCCGGCGGCATCGCCGCCCGCCTGCTGCCGCTGTTTCCGGTCAGCCCGTTCCTCGCCGCCTTCAATGCCAAGGCGGAACACGCGGCCCTGGCGGCGCGCATGCCGGTCGCTGTCGCCATCGATCCCGACCTCGGCCTCAAGGGCGCGGCCTTGTTAGCCTAAATGCATTGCACTTGACGAAGCTCATGAAACTGCAATAGGGTTTAGCGTATAAAGAGAGCCATAAGAAGAAGCAGTAGGGAGATTTCACCGACTGACTCAAACCCACAGGAGGGTAAGCAATGGCTACATCGAGCAAAGCAACCAAGGCAACGGCAAGCACCGCAAAACCCAAAACCACGGCTGTCAAAAAAGCACCGACGCCTGCCGTGAAGAAAGCGGTTGCCCCCAAGAAAGCCGCCGCACCGGCTAGCGCCAAGAAGCCAGCCGCGCCCAAGCCCAAGGCCACCGCAGCCAAGGCGCCGAAGAAGGCTGCCAGCCACGCTCAGCGTAACAATTACATCGAAGTGGCGGCGTATTACATCGCCGAGCGCCGTGGCTTTGCGCCCGGCGATCCGCTGGCCGACTGGGCCGAGGCGGAAGCCGAGATCGACCGCCTGCTGGCGGAAGGCAAGCTCAACGCCTGAGCGGTTCCAGCACCAGAGCGGCTAGCGGCGGCAGGCGCAGGCTTGCCGACGCCGGCAGTCCCATCCAGGCTTGCGTATCAGCGTTGAGTTCACCGCTGTTGCCTAGGTTGCTGCCACCATAATAGGCGGAATCGCTATTGAACACTTCGCGCCAGGGGCCGTCGTGGGGCAGACCGATACGGTAGGCCTCGCGCGGCACCGGGGTGAAGTTCAGGATGACGACGACGCAATTGCCCTGACGATCCCGGCGCAGCCAGCTCACTACCGACTGGTCGGCGTCGTGGCAGTCGATCCAGGAAAAACCGCCGGGCTCAAAGTCCAGATCGTGGAGCGCAGAAATTTGCCGATAGAGATGATTGAGGTCGCGAACCGCCCTTTGCATGCCCTGATGCAGGGGGTATTGCAGCAGCCACCAGGGCAGTTCCTCAGCGGGACGCCATTCAGTGCCCTGGCCCAGTTCGTTGCCCATGAAGTTGAGCTTCTTGCCCGGACTCAGGGTCTGGTAGGCCAGCAGCAGACGCAGATTAGCGAAGCGCTGCCATTCATCCCCCGGCATCTTGCCGAGCAGGGAACCCTTGCCATGGACCACTTCATCGTGGGAGAAGGGAAGGACGAAGTTTTCCGAGTAAGCGTACAACTGGCCGAAGGTCAGATTGTCGTGATGGTAGCGGCGGTGAATCGGGTCGTTCTCGATGTAGGCCAGGGTGTCATTCATCCAGCCCATGTTCCACTTCATCGAGAAGCCGAGACCGCCCACATACACCGGGCGCGACACCATCGGCCAGGCAGTGGATTCCTCTGCGATGGTGAGGGCGCCGGGGAAATCGCGATGCACCATTTCGTTCATGGTGCGCAGGAAGTCGATGGCCTCCAGGTTCTCGCGGCCGCCATAGCGGTTGGGCAGCCACTCGCCGGCCTTGCGCGAGTAATCGAGGTAGATCATCGAGGCCACGGCGTCGACGCGCAGACCATCCACGTGGAACTCGGACATCCACCAGTGGGCGCTGGAAAGCAGGAAACTCCTGACCTCGTTGCGACCGTAATTGAAGACGTGGGTGCCCCAATCCGGATGTACCTTCAGGCGCGGGTCTTCGTGCTCGTAGAGGGCGGAACCGTCGAAGTGAGCCAGGGCCCATGCATCGGAAGGGAAGTGTCCCGGCACCCAGTCGAGCAGCACACCCACACCCGCCTGATGGCAGGCATCAATGAGGAATTTCAGGTCATCGGGCTTGCCGAAGCGGCTGCTGGCAGCGAAGTACCCGGTGCATTGGTAACCCCAGGATTCATCGAGGGGATGCTCCATGATCGGCATCAGCTCGACATGGGTGTAGCCCAGGTCGGCCAGGTAAGCCGGCAGGCGCTCGGCCAGCTCCCGGTAGCTGTAGAAGCGGCCATCGGGATGACGCATCCAGGAGCCGGGGTGCATTTCGTAAATCGACAGCGGCGCATGCAGCCAGTCCCAGCCGGCGCGGCGGGTCATCCAGTCGTTGTCGCCCCAGGCATAGGTCGACGGCGCCACCACCTTGCAGGCCGTGGCCGGGCGCGGCTCGAACTGGCGCGCGTAAGGGTCGGCCTTGACCTCCACCGCGCCGCTGTGACGGTTGCGCAGCTCGAATTTGTAGAGAGTGCCGGCAGCCAGTTCGGGAATAAACAACTCCCACACGCCGGAAGCGCCCAGCGACGCCATCGGATGGCAACGGCCATCCCAGCGGTTGAACTCGCCTACCACCGAGACACGGCCGGCGTTCGGCGCCCAGACACGGAAAGCCGTGCCGCTGACGCCGTCGCGGCTTTCCGTGACAGCGCCGAGAAAGCGGTAGGTCTGGGTGTTGGTGCCCTCGCTGAACAAGTGCAGGTCCTGCTCTGTCGTCAGCGGCAGGAAAGCATAAGGATCGGTGAGTTCGCGCTGGATGCCATCCTCTTCGATGCGCAAGCGCCAGGGCCGCGTCGGCGCCTTGGCACCGCGCCACTCGAACAGATCAGTGCCGGCCAGTCGCGTCATGGCTTGGCTGCTCGCGCCATCGACAAGCGACACTGCCGCTGCATGCGGTCGGAACGCCCGCAACACCCAAGTCGCACCATCCCGGTGCAATCCAAGAATGCGGAAGGGATCGTGTTCCCGGCCTTCAGCCAGGGAAATGCAAATTTCGTTCATTGGGTTCACACCGCAAGGTAATCGAGGTTATTGTAGTCGTCCGGAGGAGATCCCATGGAAAACAACATATTGAATACCCCCATCAGCAGTCCCACTGAGGGCCGTTTCGTCAGTCAGCTTACCCGCAACTCCGTCGCATTGATTCTTGCCGGCGGTCGCGGCAGCCGCCTGATGCAGCTCACCGACTGGCGCGCCAAACCCGCCGTGCCTTTTGGCGGCAAGTTCCGCATCATCGACTTCGCGCTGTCCAACTGCGTCAATTCGGGCATCCGCCGCATCGGCGTCGCCACCCAGTACAAGTCCCAGAGCCTGATCCAGCATCTCCAGCGCGGCTGGAGTTTTCTCAATGGGCGCTTCCATGAATTCGTCGACCTGCTACCGGCCCAGCAGCGCATCGGCGACGACTGGTACCAGGGCACCGCCGACGCCATCTACCAGAACATGGACCTGATCCGCCGCAATCTGCCCGAGCATGTGGTGATCCTCTCCGGCGATCACATCTACAAAATGGACTACGGCCGCATGCTGGCCCAGCATGCGCAGAACCGCGCTGACCTCTCCATCGCCTGCATCGATGTGCCGGTGGAAGAAGCGCGGGAGTTCGGCGTCGTGGACATGGACGAGAATCGGCGCATTGTCGATTTCGTCGAGAAGCCGCCCCACCCGCCGACGATTCCCGGCCGGCCGACGCGCTCCCTGGCGAGCATGGGCATCTACATCTTCAATGCCAATTTCCTCTTCGAGCAACTCCAGCGCGACGCCGACGACCCGAATTCCAGTCACGACTTCGGCAAGGACATCATCCCCCATTGCGTACCGCGCTATCGCGTCTTCGCCCATGACTTCGCCGACAGTTGCATCGGTAGCGACCTGGCCAACCCGCCCTACTGGCGCGACGTCGGCACCGTGGACGCCTATTGGGAAGCCAACATGGAGCTGACCAAGATCACGCCCGAACTCAACCTCTACGACGACGACTGGCCGATCTGGACCCATCAGGAACAGCTGCCGCCGGCCAAATTCATTTTCGATGACGAGGGCCGTCGTGGCATGGCGGTGGATTCCCTGGTTTCCGGCGGCGACATCATCAGCGGCGCCTCCGTCAAGCGTTCCATGCTGTTCTCCAAGGTGCGTGTCCACAGCTACGCCTCGGTGGAAGACTCGGTGATCCTGCCCAACGTGGATATCGGCGAAGGCGCCCAGTTGCGCAAGGTCATTGTGGACAAGCGCTGCCGCATTCCTGCCGGCATGGAGATCGGCCTCAACACTGCCGCCGACAAGGAACGCTTCCATGTCAGCAAGAACGGCGTCACCCTGGTGACGCCAGACATGCTCGGCCAACCGCCCTATTAACGCTCATGGCAGCGCAAACCACCGACTGATGATGAAACACGCGAAAGGCGGCATAAAGGCCCGCCCCTCCCATCCTCCCCTCGCGGGGCAGCGGAGTCGTTGGCGGCTTTGCCGCCCTACGAATCCGGCGTCCCCTTCACGGGGAAAGCTATTGATTTGCTCGCTACGCTCGATAGATAGCCCATCGCTCATTTTTGTTGTGAACCCATGACCAAAAAGCTCGATCTCGTCTTCCTCTGGCACATGCACCAGCCGGACTACCGGGACCACGTCTCCGGCGACTTCGTGCTGCCCTGGGTGTACCTCCATGCCCTCAAGGACTACTCGGACATGGCGGCCCACCTGGAGCGCTTTCCGGCGGTTCATGCGGTGGTGAATTTCGTTCCCGTGCTGCTGGATCAGATCGAGGACTACACGCGCCAGTTCGATTCCGGCACATTCCGCGAACCTCTGCTTCAGGCCCTGGCAACGCAAGACCTGGACACCCTCGACGCCACCCATCGTGATGTTTTGCTCGGCGCCTGTTTCCGCAGCAACCACACTACCATGCTCTCGCCCTTCCCCCACTACCGGCGCCTGCATGAGCTCTACCAACGTCTTGTGCCCGAGGGCGAGGCGGCCCTGTCCTACCTCTCCGGCAGCTTTTTTGCCGATCTGGTGACCTGGTATCACCTGGCCTGGTGTGGTGAGACCGAACGTCGGCGCAACCCCTTGCTGGCCGAACTGATGGCCAAGGGCGAAGGCTATACCTGCCAAGACCGCCAGCAGTTGCTGGCCCTGATCGGCAACATCCTGCGCGGCATCATCCCGCGCTACCGGGCGCTCATGGAGCGTGGCCAGATCGAACTGTCCAGCACCCCCGCAACCCATCCCCTTGGCCCGCTCCTGCTCGACTTCCACGCCGCCCGCGAGAGCCTGCCGGAAGCACCGCTGCCCATGGCGGCGGCCTATCCCGGCGGCCGCAACCGCCTCGCCGCTCACATCGAGGCGGCCAATCGCACCCACGCCCAGCGCTTCGGCCGCGCCCCGGTCGGCATGTGGCCGGCGGAAGGCGCCATTTCCGCGCCGCTGGTGCAACAAATGGCGGCCAAGGGCGTCGGCTGGCTGGCCAGCGGCGAGGGCGTCCTGCGCGGCAGCCTGGCCCTGGGCGGCGAGCCGGACGCGCGGGCCGCCTACCGTCCCTGGCGCTTGCCGGACGCCAATGGCCTGACCCTGTTCTTCCGCGACGAACGGCTCTCCGACCTGTTTGGTTTTGAGTACGCCAAATGGCATGGTCGCGACGCCGCGCGCCATTTTGTCGGCCAGCTGGAAGCCATCCTCGCCGCCGCCCCCGAGGGCGAAACGCCTCTGGTGAGTGTGATTCTCGACGGCGAAAACGCCTGGGAACACTACCCTTACAACGGCTATTACTTCTTCGACGACCTCTACGGCCTCCTCGCCGACCACCCGGCGATCCGCACCACCACCTACGCCGACGTGCTAAAGCGCGAACGCCCGCCCGCCACGGGCCTGCTGAAGAATTTGCGCGCCGGCAGCTGGGTCTATGGCACCCTGTCCACCTGGATCGGCGATGCCGAAAAGAACCGTGCCTGGGACCTGCTCTGCGCCGCCAAGCAAAGCTACGACATGGTGGTGTCGAGCGGACGCCTGAGCCCGGCAGAAGAAGCGGCAGCCGAGGCCCAGCTGGCGATTTGCGAAAGCTCCGACTGGTTCTGGTGGTTCGGCGACTACAACCCGTCCCAGGCCGTGGCCAGTTTCGACCGCCTCTACCGCCGCAACCTCACCAACCTCTATCACTGCCTCAAACTGGCGCCACCGGCCCATCTGGACCTGTCGATTTCCGCCGGCTCCTCCACCGCCGAAGGCGGCGCCATGCGGCGCGCCAGCGAATGCGCGTGAATCCCATGCGCCACGCCGACGCGCCCACCCCTGCCCTGCAAGCCGCGTCGAATGGCGCTCCTGGCAAGGCATGGCCCAGGAGCGCCAATCCACGCGGCTCCCAGCAAATACAGGCCCAAAGCCGCCATTCCACGCGCTTCCCAGGCACGGTCAGTTGCCGTAGCGTTCCCCACATTGCCTGCTCCACCTGCCTCCGCCCATGACCCTCTCCCTCCTCCTCGGCGTTCACGCCCACCAGCCCGTCGGCAACTTCCCGGAAGTCATCGCCGACGCTCACATCCGTTGTTACCGCAAATTCTTCGAGGTGCTCGACGGCTACCCGGAGTTCCGCTTCGCCTCCCACTTCTCCGGCTGGCTGCTGGACGAGATGGCGCAGCGCTGGCCGGAAGACATCGAGCGCATGCGGCGCATGACCCAGCGCGGCCAGATCGAGTGGTTCGGTTCCGGCGACTGCGAGCCGGTGCTGGCCTCGATTCCCCATCGCGACCGCATGAGCCAGATCGAGACCCTCTCGGTCCGCCTCGACCGTATGTTCGGCCAGCGCCCCCAGGGCGCCTGGCTCACCGAGCGCGTCTGGGAATCCGCCGTGGCCGCCTCCCTGGCCCAGAGCGGCATCCGCTATGTGGCGGTGGACGACTACCATTTCCTCTGCGCCGGCGCCGATGCCGAAAAGCTCGACAGTTTCCACAGCACCGAAGAAGACGGTCGCCGCCTCGACCTGTTCCCGATTTCCGAAGCGGCGCGCTACCGCCTCCCTTTTTCGCCCGCCGCCGACGTGGTCGCCTGGCTCGAAGATCAGGCGCGGCAAGGTTGCAAGGCCTCGATCTATTTCGACGACATCGAGAAGTTCGGCATCTGGCCCGAAACCTATGAATGGGTTTATGAGAAAGGCTGGCTGGCCCAGTTCATCGAAGGCGTGTTGCGCTCCAAGCTGATCCGCACCGAAACCTTCGCCGACTTCCACGCCCGCGAGGCCACCCGGGGCGTGGTCTATCTGCCCACCGCCTCCTACATCGAAATGAACGAATGGACCCTGCCGGGACCGGCGGCGCGGGAATACCACCAGTTGCTCACCGACGAGAAAGCCGCCGGCCGCTTCGAGGCGCGCAAGCCCTTCCTGCGCGGCGGCATCTGGCGCAACTTCTTCTCCCGCTATCCGGAGTCGAACTGGATGCACAAGCGCATGCTGGAAAACTCCGAGCGCCTCAACGCCATGCCGGCGGCCCGGGGCGACGCCGTGCTGCGCGAGCACCTGCACCGCGCCCAGGCCAACGACGCCTACTGGCACGGCCTCTTCGGCGGCCTCTACCTGCCCCACCTGCGGCGCGCGATCTGGAACAACCTGCTGGCCCTGGAAGCCGGCCTCAACGCCCTGGCGCCGCCGCCGGCACTGGAGCGCGTGGACCGTGACCTGGACGGTTGCGACGAGGTGTTCCTGCGCTCGAAAGACCTGCTGGCGGTGCTGCGCGTCGATGGCGACGCCGCCCTGGTGGAGCTTTCCAGCTACCCCCTGGCCCACAACTTCGGCGACACCCTGCGCCGCACCGACGAGGCCTACCACGACAAGCTGGACCAAAGCGCCAGCGGCGCCCATGAAGGCGAGGGCATCGCCTCGGCCCACGACCGCGTCGCCTTCCGCCACGCCATCGCGCCCAGCGACGCCGCTGCCGACAGCCGCCCGCGCGGCCTCTTCATCGACAGCATCGGCACCGCGCCCCTCGACAACTATCGGGCCAAGAGCGACACCGCCTTCGTCGTCGATAACGGCAACGGACGCCTGGAAAAGCTCTATGAGCTGGGCCCATCGCGCCTCGGCGTCACCTACCGCTGGCTCAAGCTGACGGGCGAACTCAGCGTCTGCATCAACCTCGCCATGCCCAGTTGCGACGGCTTCCTCGGCCGCTACCGGCTGGAGGACGGCAGCGTTCCCGGCGGCTTCGGCGCCCCCCTGCGCCTCGATGGTGTGCGCAGCCTGAGCCTCGAAGACGGCGTTCTTGGCGGCGCGCTGCGTCTTTCCGCCAGCCTGCCGGTGCGTATCGAAGCACAACCGCACCGCTCGGTTTCCCAGTCCGAAGCCGGCTTCGAGAAGATCATGCAGGCGGTGGAAATTACCGTGACGTGGCCCCTCGGCGCCGCAGGAACCCTCCAGCTTGGCATCGACGTGATGTCACAGCTTTCCGCATAAAATTCCTCCAATCCCTCACCCGCGAGACCACCATGCCCGGCACCCGCTACCACCTGGAAGTAAACCCCGAAATACCGGCCCGTCTTGCCCGCCTTGAAGAACTGGCGAACGACCTCTGGTACAGCTGGGACCGTCCCACCCGCGCCCTGTTTGCGCGCCTGCATCCAGCCCTGTGGCGCGCCGTCGGCCAGAGCCCGAAGGCGATGCTGAAGCGGGTGGATCAAAAGCGCCTGAAGGACGCCGCCGATGATCCGGTGTTCCTCGGCACCATGAACCGGGTGCTGTCGGCCTTCGACACCTATCACACGGCGCCGAACCACCTGGACCTGCCGGGCAAGCCGCCGCTGACCAACACCGACCTGATCGCCTACTTCTGCGCCGAGTTCGGCTTCCACGAAAGCCTGCCGATCTATTCCGGCGGTCTCGGCATTCTCGCCGGCGACCACTGCAAGGGCGCTTCCGATCTGCGCCTGCCCTTCATCGCCGTCGGCCTGCTTTACCGCCAGGGCTACTTCCAGCAAACCCTCGACCGCGAGGGCCAGCAACACGCCCAGTACAACGAGGCCGATTTCGATGACCTGCCGATCACCCCGGTGATGCGCGAGGACGGTTACGAAATGAAGGTCAGCGTGGACTTTCCCGGCCGCCCGGTGTGGCTCAAGGTCTGGCGCGCCCGCATCGGCAATGTCAGCCTCTACCTGCTCGACTCCAACCTGGAAGAAAACTCCGCCCACGATCGCGACATCATTCACCGCCTGTACGGCGGCGACCGCAACACCCGCATCGAACAGGAAATCCTCCTCGGCGTCGGCGGCGCCAAGGCCCTGCGCGAACTCGGCATCGCCCCCACGGTCTGGCACATCAACGAAGGCCACGCCGCCTTCCTGATTCTGGAGCGGGTTCGCGGCCTGGTGGCCCAGGGTCTCAACTTCAAGTCCGCCCTGGAGGCGGTGGCCTGCAACACGGTGTTTACCACCCACACGCCGGTTCCCGCCGGCCACGACCACTTCACCGAAGACATGGTGATGCGCTACTTCGGCGAGCTGTGCGGCAATCTGGGCATTTCCGCCGACACGCTGCTGGCCCTCGGGCGCACCCCCAAAGATCACGAATTCAACATGACCGCCCTGGCGATTCATGGCTCCCGTTTCCATAACGCAGTGTCGCGCATCCACGGCGGCGTTTCCTCGGAAATCTGCGCCGATCTCTGGCCCCAGATCGAGCCCGAAGAAAATCCCATGGACTACGTCACCAACGCGGTGCACACGCCCACCTTCCTCGCCATCGACTGGTACGAGACCTTCGACCGCTACCTGGGCCTGGGCTGGATGCACCGCCTCACGGATCACGGTTGCTGGCAGGCGGTGCATCGCATTCCCGACCAGATTTTCTGGAGCATCCGCCAGTCCCTCAAGGCCCAGTTGCTGCACCTGGTGCGCCACAAATTGCGCGAGCAGCATCTGCGCAACCAGGGCTCCGAGGCGCACCTGGACCGCATCCTGCGCTACGCCGATCCGTCGAACCCGACCGTGCTCACCATCGGCTTCGCGCGCCGCTTCGCCACCTACAAGCGCGCCGCCCTGCTGTTCCAGGACCCGGAATGGCTGAAGGAAATCTTCTCCGATCCGGAGCGCCCGGTGGTCTTCATCTTCGCCGGCAAGGCGCACCCGGCCGACGAGCCGGGCCAGGCCTTCATCCGCCAGATCGCCCAGTACGCCCGCATGCCGGAGTTCGAGGGCCGCATCCTGCTGCTGGAGGGCTACGACCTGCACCTGGCGCGACGCATGGTGTCCGGCGTCGACGTCTGGCTCAACAACCCGATCTACCCCCTCGAAGCCTCCGGCACCTCAGGCATGAAGGCCGCCGTCAACGGCGCCCTCAACCTCTCGGTGCTCGACGGCTGGTGGGGCGAAGGCTACGACGGCAGCAACGGCTGGGCGATCAAGCCGGTTTCTGACCAGATTCCGCCCGCCGAACGCGACGCCGAGGAAGCACGTACTCTCTACGAGCTGCTTCAGGACAGCGTGTTGCCGACCTACTATCGCAGCACGTCGCTGGGTTACTCGCCGGACTGGGTGCGCCTGGCGAAGAACTCCATCGCCACCATCCTGCCGCGCTTCAACATGCAGCGCATGCTCACCGAGTACACCGAAAAGCTCTACGCCCCGGCAGCGGCCCAGTGGCGCAAATACGCCGGCGAGAAGTTTGCCGGCGCCCAACAGGTGGCGGAATGGAAGTCCAAGGTGCGCCACGCCTGGGGCGGTGTGCGCCTGAACAAGATCAACATGCCGGGCGGCCGCTCCCGCTACGGCGAGGCCCTGCGCTTCGAAGTCGCGGTGAATCTCAACGGCCTCGATCCGGACGACCTGACGGTGGAACTCATGTTCCTGCGCCCCAGCGACCCCAGCCACGCCCGCGCCAAGCGCTTCGCCCTGCGCCACGAGAAGCCCCTGGAGAACGGCGAACACCTGTTCTCCCGCGAGCTGACGCCAGACCAGTGCGGCAAGCTCGAATACCGCGTTCGCGCCTACCCCTCCCACGCCCTGCTGACCCATCCCTTCGAGATGGGGATGATGGTGTGGCTGTAAGGCGATGAGTGCCAGGACCGCTCCTGCCTGGGCAGCGCTGACGGCTCACGCCGCGCGTCAGCGTAGCAGCCATCTGCGCGACCTGTTCGCCGCAGACGGGCAACGCTTCGAACACTTCTCGCTGCAAGCGGAGGGCTTGCTGCTGGACTATTCCAAGCAGCGCGTCAGTGCCGAGACACTGGGGCTGCTGGCCGAACTGTGGCGTAGCGCCGACGTACCGGGCTGGATCGCCCGCATGCGCGGCGGTGAGTCGATCAATGCCTCGGAAGGTCGCGCCGTGCTGCACACGGCGCTACGCTACCAGGGTACGCAGCCGATCCTTCACGACGGCGTTGATGTGATGCCGGATGTGCGGCAGGTGCTGGCGCAGATCGAGCGCTTCTGCGACGCCATCCATTCCGGCCATTGGCGCGGCGCTACCGGCGAGCCGATCACCGACGTGGTGAACATCGGCATCGGCGGCTCCGACCTCGGCCCCAAGATGGCAACGCAAGCCCTCTCAGCTTTCCATCAGCAGCGGCCACGGGTGCATTTCGTCTCCAATCTCGACGGCGCTCATCTCGCCGTCACCCTGCGCCATCTGGAACCGCAAACCACCCTGTTTGTCATCGCCAGCAAGACCTTCACCACGCAAGAGACCATGCAGAACGCGGCCTCGGCCCGTGCCTGGCTGGTGTCCGCCCTGGGCGAGGCGGCCGTGGCGCGGCACTTCGTCGCCGTCTCCACCAACCTGCCCAAGGTGGCTGAATTCGGCATTGATCCGGCCAATGCCTTCGCCTTCTGGGACTGGGTCGGCGGGCGTTTTTCCCTCTGGTCAGCGATTGGCCTGCCGGTGGCCCTGGCGGTGGGCTATCCCAATTTCGCCCGCCTGCTGCAAGGTGCGGCGGCGATGGACGAGCACTTCTTCAGCGCCCCGGTGGAGAAGAACCTGCCGGCCCTAATGGCCCTGCTCGGACTCTGGAACACGGATTTTCTCGGCGCCGGAACCCTTGCCGTGCTGCCCTACAGCCAGTCCCTGGAACTGCTGCCGAGCTATCTGCAACAGCTCGAAATGGAGAGCAACGGCAAGGCGGTGGGCCGCGATGGCCAGCCGGTGGGCGTCCCCACCGCGCCAGTGCTGTGGGGCGAGGCCGGCACCAACGGCCAGCATGCCTTCTACCAGTTGATCCATCAGGGCGGCCGTCTGATTCCCTGCGACTTTCTTGCCTGCAAGCAAGCCGATTTCCCGCTCCCCGGTCACCACGAGAAACTGCTGGCCAACGTGCTGGCCCAGGCCGAGGCCCTGATGCGCGGCAAGACTCGCGCCGAGGCCGAAGCCGAATTGCGCGCCGCCGGCATGGCGGAAGAGCAGGTGGCGCAGCTCGCACCGCTCAAGGTCTTCCCCGGCAACCAGCCCTCCAGCACCTTGCTGCTGCCGCGCCTCGACCCGTACACCCTCGGCCAGTTGATCGCCCTCTACGAGCACAAGGTCTTCGTTCAGGGCGTGATCTGGAACCTCAACTCCTTCGACCAGTGGGGCGTCGAATACGGCAAGCAACTCGCCGGCCGCCTGCTGCCGATGATTGAAGGCAAGACACCGGTCACCGGCCTCGACAGTTCCACCGCCGGCCTCATCGCCGCCTGCAAGGGAGCTTCATGCGGGTCCTGATTGCCGACGGCAGCTCTGCCGTGCGCCAACTCCTGACGCGCCTGCTGCGTCAGGAAGGCTACGACGTGGCGGCCGAGGCGGCGGATGGCGCGCATCTGCTGGAGCTGCTGGAACAGAAGCTGCCGGAAATCGTGTTTCTCGACCAGACGCTGCCCAACTGCAATCCCGTGGCCATGGTGGACGAGCTGCATCGCAAGGTGCCGAACCTCTCCATCGTCATGCTGACGGCGGATGCCGATCCGGGCCTGCGCATCGCCGCCGCCCAGGCCGGCGCGGCGGGCTTCCTGCTCAAGCCTTTTTCCCAGGGCCAGGTACTGGAAGAAATGAAGCAGGTCGCCCACGCCCACCACACCCTCAAACAGTTGCGCACCACGGCCCCGGCCACCGCGATAGCCGGTCGCCACCGCGTCGTCATCGCCGACGACAGCGCCGCCCTGCGCCGTCTGCTGCGGGCGATTCTGGAACAGTGCGATTGCACCGTGGTGGCCGAGGCCGACAACGGCCAGAGCGCCGTCAAACTGACCCTGGAACATAAGCCGGACCTGCTCTGTCTCGACGTGGAGATGCCGATCATGACCGGCATTGAGGCGCTGATGAAGATTCACCAGGCCGCACCCCAGGTGCCGGTGATGATGATTACCAGTCGCGGCGACAAGGACACGGTGAAACAGGCGGCCGCAGGCGGCGCCCGGGGCTACATCCTCAAACCCTACCAACCGGAAAAGGTCACCGAAGCCCTGCGGCGCCTTTTCTCCAGCACCGTAACAACACCATGAAAGTTCTCTTCGCTACTTCTGAAATCGCGCCCTGGGTCAAGACCGGCGGCCTCGGCGATGTGGCTGCTGCCCTGCCCGTGGCGCTGATGGCGGCGGGCGTCGATGTGCGCGTTCTGGTGCCAGCCTATCCGGCCCTGACGGCGGCCTTCCCCGACGCCAAGGAAATTGCCGCGCCCCACAGCCTCGGCGGTCTGCTGCCGACACCGACCCTGCGTGAAGCCAAGACCGCCGATGGCCTGCGCCTGTGGCTGGTGGACTACCCGGCCTATTTCGACCGGGCCGGCAATCCCTACCTCGGCCCCGAGGGCCACGACTGGCTCGACAACGGGGTGCGCTTCGGCTTGCTGTCCCGGGTCGCCGCGTGGCTCGGCTCCGCCGCCAGCAGCCTGCACTGGCGTCCGGACCTGATTCACTGCAACGACTGGCAGACCGGCCTCGCCCCGGCCTATCTGCGCTACCTGCCGGAGGGCCACGCCAAGAGTCTCATCACGGTACACAACCTGGCGTTCCAGGGCCTCTTCGACCACGCCACACTGTTCGAGCTGGGCTTGCCGGACGAAGCCTGGACCCTGCACGGCGTCGAGTATTACGGCCGCCTTTCCTTCCTCAAGGCGGCCCTGCAACACGCCGACGCCATCACCACCGTCAGCCCTACCTACGCCGAGGAAATCCAGACCGAGGAAGAAGGCATGGGCATGGCCGGGCTGCTGCGCCATCGCGCCGACTGCCTCATCGGCATCGTCAATGGCATCGACACCGAGGCCTGGAACCCGGCCACCGACAAGCATCTGGCCAAGACCTACGACGCCACCCACCTGGCCGCCAAGAAAGCCAACCGCGACGCCCTGCGCCGCGAGTTCGGCCTCGCCGACGAGTCGGATGCCATGGTGCTCGGCATCGTCAGTCGCCTCACCCACCAGAAGGGCCTCGATCTCGTTCCCGCCCTGGCGGCGGCGCTGCTGGAGATGCCGGTGCAACTAGCGGTACTCGGCAGCGGCGAAAAAACCCTAGAAGAGGAATTCCGCCACCTCGCCATCGCCCACCCCGGCCGCTTCGCCGTGCGCATCGGCTTCGACGAAGGCCTCGCCCATCGCATCGAAGCCGGCGCCGACGCCTTCCTGATGCCCTCGCGCTTCGAGCCCTGCGGCCTCAACCAGATGTACAGCCTGCGCTACGGTACCCCGCCCATCGTGCGCGCTACCGGCGGCCTTGCCGACACCGTCAGTGACGGCGTCGATGGCTTCAGCTTCGGCCCCGCCACCCCGGAAGCCCTGCTCGACGCCATCCGTCGCGCCCATCAGACCTGGTGCGACGACAAGCGCTGGCGCGCCATGCAGAAGGCCGGCATGGCCAAAGACCTCTCCTGGTCCGGCCCCGCCCAACAGTATCTCGACCTCTATAAAAAGCTGCTCCAGTCATGACCACCCGCCCGCAAATCGTCATCATCGCCGCCGTCGCCAAAAACGGCGTCATCGGCAAAGACAACAAACTCCCCTGGCACCTGCCGGAAGACCTCAAGCACTTCAAGGCCCTAACCATGGGCCACCCGATGATCATGGGCCGCAAGACCTGGGAGTCCCTGCCCGGCCGCCTGCCCGGCCGGCCTCATATCGTCGTCACCCGCAACACAAACTACCAGGCCGCGGGCGCCGAGGTCGTGCATTCCCTGGAAGACGCCATCGCCGTCGCCGGCCGGCATAGTGATACCGCGTTCATTATCGGAGGCGCCGATATTTTCGCCCTGGCGCTGGCGCTGGCGGATCGGATGGAACTGACGGAGGTGGATGTCGAGGTGGAGGGGGACGCACAGTTTCCGGAAATCGATCAACAGCACTGGTACGAGTCAGCCCGAGCGAACTCAACAGCAGCCAATGGCATGAACTTCAGCTATGTCAGCTACGGCAGAAGCAAATCGAAAGAAGCCGCAGGTTTACCGGCGGTGAACAAACCCCTGGCCTGATCGATAATGCTCTCCGCGTCAGCTGTGGAGGCCAAGAGAACGCCAAAAACCAGGACATCAGGACGCAAGGAAAGCAAAAGCGAATTCTTCACGGGGGGGCTCCCGAGATTTTGGACGGATCATTATGGAGGCGACATGCCCCCCACGAATTAAGTCCTAATTCGAGTCACCTGAAAAACATAACACACTGTTTTTATGAGCTATTTTACGCAATCCAGGTAATAGCGGATGCTGCCATCGGCCTGAACCTCGTCCACCAGGCCATGAATGTCGGTTTCAAAACCGGGGAAGCGGGCGTTGAAGTCGCGGGCGAATTGCAGGTAGCGGACGATGGTGCGGTTGAAGCGCTCGCCGGGAATCAGCAGCGGAATGCCCGGCGGATAGGGGGTCAGCAGGACTGCCGTGATACGGCCTTCGAGTTCGTCGATGGGCACCCGGTCGATTTCCCGGTGGGCCATTTTGGCGAAGGCGTCGGCGGGACGCATGGCGGGAACCATGGGGGAAAGGTACATCTCGGTGGTCAGGCGCGCCACGTCCTGGGACTTGTATACGCCGTGAATCTGTTGGCACAGGTCACGCAGGCCAATGCGCTCGTAGCGCGGGTGCTTGGCGACGAACTCGGGCATCACTTTCCACAGGGGATGGTTCTTGTCGTAGTCATCCTTGAACTGTTGCAGTTCGGTCACCATGGTGTTCCAGCGGCCCTTGGTGATGCCGATAGTGAACATGATGAAGAAGGAGTAGAGGCCGCACTTCTCGACGATAACGCCATGCTCAGCCAGGTATTTGGTGACAATGGCCGCCGGAATGCCGCGCTCGGCGAACTCGCCATCCACATCGAGGCCCGGCGTGATGACCGTGGCCTTGATCGGGTCGAGCATGTTGAAGCCTTCGGCCAGGTTGCCGAAGCCGTGCCAGCGCTCGCCGGCCTTGAGCATCCAGGACTCGCGCTCCTCGATGCCGTCATCGGAGAGATCGTCGGGGCCCCAGACCTTGAACCACCAGTCGGCCCCCCACTCCTCGTCCACCTTGCGCATGGCACGGCGGAAATCCAGCGCTTCGGCGATGGATTCCTCGACCAGGGCGGTGCCGGCCGGCTCTTCCATCATCGCCGCCGCCACGTCGCAGGAAGCGATGATGGCGTACTGGGGCGAGGTGGAGGTGTGCATCAGATAGGCTTCGTTGAAGATGTCGCGGTCGAGCTTGTTGTTCTCGGCGTCCTGCACCAGGATTTGTGAAGCCTGGGAAAGCCCCGCCAGCAGCTTGTGGGTGGACTGGGTGGAGAACACCATGGAGTCCTTGCAGCGCGGCCGGTCGGCGCCGATGGCATGATAGTCGCCATAGAAATCATGGAAGGCGGCATGGGGCAGCCAGGCCTCGTCGAAGTGCAGGGTGTCGATCTTGCCGTCCAGTTCTTCCTTGATCGCCTCGACGTTATAGAGAATGCCATCGTAGGTGGACTGGGTAATGGTCAGCACCCGCGGCTTGCCCGAGGCCTTGCTGGCGAAGGGGTGGGCGGCAATTTTCTTCTGGATGTTGTCCCAGGAGAACTCCTCCTTCGGGATCGGGCCGATGATGCCGTAGTTGTTGCGCGTCGGCATCAGGAACACGGGGATCGCCCCGGTCATCATGATGGCGTGGAGGATGGACTTGTGGCAGTTGCGATCCACGATCACGATGTCGCCCGGCGCCACGGTGGAGTGCCAGACGATCTTGTTCGAGGTGGAGGTGCCATTGGTGACGAAGAACAGGTGGTCGCAGTTGAAAATGCGCGCAGCATTGCGCTCGGAAGCTGCCACCGGGCCGGTGTGGTCGAGCAACTGGCCGAGTTCTTCCACCGCATTGCAGACATCGGCGCGTAGCATGTTCTCGCCGAAGAACTGATGGAACATCTGGCCCACCGGGCTCTTGAGGAAAGCAACGCCGCCAGAGTGGCCAGGGCAGTGCCAGGAGTAGGAACCGTCGGCAGCGTAATGCACCAGGGCACGGAAGAACGGGGGCGATAGCGAGTCGAGATAAGACTTGGCCTCCCGCACCACGTTGCGGGCGATGAACTCCGGCGTGTCCTCATACATGTGGATGAATCCGTGCAACTCGCGCAGCACATCGTTCGGGATGTGGCGGGAGGTGCGGGTTTCGCCGTGGAGGAAGATCGGTATCTCGGCATTGCGCAGCCGCACCCCTTCGACGAAAGCGCGCAAACCGGCAATCGCTTTGGCGGCAGCCTCGGGAGAAGAAAACTCCTCGTCGTCGATGGACAGGATGAACACGCTGGCCCGGCTCTGCTGCTGGGCGAAGGAGGCCAGATCACCGTAGCTGGTCACCCCCAGAACTTCCATGC